>Ga0196970_1000002_pt1:0-227500 | contig 791644 bp, 653 predicted proteins | sample S1v_513CmetaG_FD_148672 | JGI IMG/M metagenome (GOLD analysis project Ga0196970, IMG submission 148672) | Soil microbial communities from Anza Borrego desert, Southern California, United States - S1+v_5-13C | ecosystem: Environmental > Terrestrial > Soil > Desert | place: USA...
GTCGGGGTGAGAGGATTCGAACCTCCGACCCCACGCCCCCCAGACGTGTACTCTAAACCGGGCTGAGCTACACCCCGAATGTATATCCCGCAAACTTTCGCCTGCCGGTTATCACCTTGAACGGCTTATCTTTCTTTCCGCGTGCGGAAAACAATGTAAACAACAAATGTCCCGTCTCTCCGTTCTCTCAATCTGCCGGGATTATATTATGCAAAATTAACAAGGCCAGCGGTTTCCACCGTGTTTATTTATTAATTTTGTCCGGCAAAGTTAGAACTTTTTTGTTTGCGAACTGTTCGCTTGTAAATTTTCGTCACCAGGGACCAATGGAAAACTATTACAAATGCGCCTTCCTCTCAATTTAAACTATCTCATTCTATGGTTTTTCCTTGCCTCGTCCTCTCTGGCGGCGGCGCAAAAAAATGTTACTATAAGCGGTTATGCCCGCGATAAACAGACGGGCGAAACGCTCATCGGGGCCAATATTTTCCTCAAAGAGTCCCGCATGGGCACCACTGCCAATACTTACGGCTTCTATTCGCTGTCTGTCCCTCCCGGCCAGTACACCGTCGTATATTCCTTCATCGGCTACCAGCCGCAGGAGTTCGCCATCAACCTGCGGCGCGACACCACCATTAACATCAACCTCGAAACTTCCGCGCTGCTGGATGAAGTGGTGATCGTCGACGAGCGCAGTACCCGCGAGAATACCGAAAGCACGCAAATGGGCACCGTAGAGCTTAAAATGGAAGAAATAAAAAAGATCCCCGCCATCTTCGGCGAGGTGGACATTCTGAAGACCATACAGCTTCTGCCCGGCGTAAAAAGCTCCGGCGAAGGCAACTCCGGCTTCTATGTACGTGGCGGGGGCCCCGACCAGAACCTCATCATGCTCGACAATACCATCGTGTACAATGCCGCGCACCTTTTCGGGTTCTTCTCGGTATTCAACTCGGACGCCATCAAGAACGTGGAGCTCATTAAAGGCGGGATGCCTGCGCAGTACGGCGGACGCCTCTCATCGGTGCTCGACATTTCCATGAAGGACGGCAACATGAAATCCTTCCACGGCGAAGGCGGCATCGGCATCATCTCCACGCGCCTTACGTTCGAAGGCCCGATCGTGAAAGATAAGCTCTCGTTCATTGTGTCCGGCCGGCGTACCTATGCGGATGTGTTCATCCCGCTTTTCGTGGATGAAGAAGCCCGGGGGAATACCTACTACTTTTACGATATCAACGCAAAGCTCAACTGGCAGATCACCCCGAAGGACAAGCTGACCGTGAGCGGGTATTTCGGACGCGATGTGTTCCGTTTCAAATCGCCGTCCAGCGATCTGCAGATCAGCATTCCGTGGGGCAATGCTATTGCTACCGCGCGGTATTCGCACCAGTTCGGCAAGAAGGTTTTCATGAGCACTACCTTCGGCTTTACCGATTATAATTTCGAGACCTCCGCCAGCAGCACCGATTTCGATTTTACGCTGTATTCCGGCATCCGCGACTATACGCTCAAAACGCAGGTGGACTGGCTGCCTACTGTAAATCATACGGTAAAGTTCGGAGCGGATTACACGTTCCATACTTTCATTCCCAGCACAGCCAGCGCGCGCATCGGCGACACTACCAGCATAGAGCCGAATGTGCAGGAATATTACTCGCACGACTTCGCGCTGTATGCGCAGGATGAGTTCAACATCGGCACGCGGGTGCGTATCAACGCGGGACTGCGGTTCACATATTACCAGCACGCCGGCCCGTTCGACCGCTATCTCAAAGATCCGTACGGCCAGATCATGGATACCGTTTCCTACGGCATGCTGGAGAATATCCAGGATTATGCCCGCATCGAGCCGCGCATCTCCATCCGCATAAAGATCAATGAGCGCTCGTCCATAAAGGCCGCTTATACGCTCAACTACCAGAATATGCACCTGGCCAACCTGGCCACCGTATCGCTGCCTACCGACATCTGGCTGCCGAGCACATCCATTATCCGCCCGCAGCAGGCGCAGCAGTGGAACCTCGGCTACTTCCACAATTTCTTCGATAACAAGCTCGAAACTTCGGTGGAGACCTATTACAAGCACATGGAAAACCTTGTGGAATACAAGGACAATACTTCTTTCACACAGATCGTAAATGATAACCCGGACAATATCCTCACCTTCGGAAACGGACGGGCGTGGGGCGTGGAAGTGTTCATCCGCGGTGGTTTCCCTTTCAAAATGGGCAAGCTGCAAAGCCGGATATCGGGTTGGGTAGGTTATACCTTGTCTTGGACGCAGCGTTTCGGTTTCGACAAGCAGGAGCTGAACTACGACGGCGACTTTTTCTACCCGCGTTACGACCGCCGGCACGATGTATCGGTTACGCTGGCATGGGATATCGGCAAGCGCTGGAGCATCGGGGCAGTGTTCGTATACAGCACCGGAAATGCTCTGGCCGTACCGGCTTCGTATTATTTTGTCGGCAATTCCATCGTACCGTATTTCGAAGACCGCGATAACTACCGTATGGCGCCTTATCACCGCCTGGACCTGAGCATGACCTACACGCTGCACAAGGGCAAAAAGTGGTCGCATAGCCTCAACCTGTCTATATATAATGTGTATAGCCGCATGAATCCGTTCTTCGTATATTTCGATATAAAAACAGATCCGCAGACCAACGCGGTAGGCTTTGTGGGCAAGCAGGTATCGCTGTTCCCGGTCATCCCCGCACTCACATGGAACTTTAAATTCTGATGCGTATGAAAACAAAATATCTGCCTTACATCTGCGCTGCGGGATTCCTGGCGCTTACCGCCTGTGAGCAGGAGATAGAGATAGACCTGCCGCCGCCGAAAGAAATGGTTGTGGTGGACGGCTCTATCGAAAGCGGGGAATTTGCGCGCGTTACGCTTACGAAATCGATGCCGTATTTTTCCGAGATAGATCCCAATACGCTCAGCTCTATTCTTATTACGGACGCCACGGTGTTCATCAGCGACGGCACACTTACCGATACGCTGGAGTTCACTATAGATTTCAACGCGTTTCCGCCGGTATATTACAAAGGCACCAACCCGCTGCTGCAGGGCGTGCCCGGCAAAAGCTACAACCTCACCATCTGGACGCAGACCGATACGCTTACAGCAGTCACTTCCATTCCGCAGATCGTACCGCTCGACAGCATCTTCTGGAAACCGGACGGCGACGAACAGGATTCTCTCGGCTACGGCTGGGGCCATCTTACCGACCCGCCGGAGATCGGCAACATATACCGCCTCTTCGTAAAGCGCCAGGATTACATAAGTTATATCCCGGCCGGAGGGCGCTCTACTATGGACGACCGGCTCATCAACGGGCAAAGCACCGACTTTAATTTCGTGCGGCCGCGCCAGTATCCATCATGGTATCCTGTTTCCGATACCACAAGCTCCGGTGGAGGTGATGAACGCTTTTACTTCAAGCGCGGGGATACGATCTCCGTCAAGTTCTGCACCATCGACGTCGCATCGTATGATTTTGTAAGAACCTACGAGATCGCGGCGGGCTCGTTCGGCAACCCATTTTCCGCTCCCACCTTCGTGCGCACCAATATTACCGGCGGCCTGGGCGGCTGGGTAGGATATGGCGTGAGCCATCATTCGTACGTGGTGCCGGAGTAGGGCAGCAGTTGCTTTTTCTCTTCCGCCCCGATTTTTGCTATTTTTGTACTCAATTTTCATTCAAGATCATGAGCGAGCAAAAAGATATCATCAAATGCCTGATCCTGGGTTCGGGTCCTGCCGGCTATACCGCGGCGATCTATGCAGCCCGGGCAGAGCTTAAGCCTGTAATGTACACCGGTATCCAGCCCGGGGGGCAGCTTACCATCACTACCGAAGTAGAAAATTTTCCCGGTTATCCCGGAGGCATACAGGGGCCGGAAATGATGGAAGACTTTCGCAAGCAGGCCGAGCGTTTCCAGACGGATATCCGGTACGGAATGGCGACGGCGGTAGATCTTTCGAAGCGGCCGTTCAAGGTTACCATCGACGAGAGCCAGGAGGTGTACGCTGAAACGGTGATCATTTCCACCGGCGCTTCTGCCAAATGGCTGGGCCTTGCCTCCGAGCAGCGTCTCAATGGCCACGGTGTGTCGGCCTGCGCGGTATGCGACGGGTTCTTCTACCGGGGGCAGGAAGTGGCCATCGTTGGCGGCGGAGACACCGCGTGCGAAGAGGCCTCGTACCTCTCCAAGCTTTGCCGCAAAGTGTACATGCTGGTGCGCAAAGGCGAAATGCGCGCATCCAAGATCATGCTGCACCGCGTGGAGAACACTCCCAACATCGAAATACTGTACCACCACGAAACGGTGGAAATAATGGGCGATACAACGGTAACCGGCGTGAAGGTATGCGACCATACCACAGGCGAGACCCGCGTGCTCAATGTTACCGGGTTCTTCGTTGCCATTGGCCACAAGCCCAATACCGATATCTTCAAAGGCTGGCTGGATATGGATGATGCAGGATACATCCTTACGCATCCGGGCACTACGCGCACCAACATAGAAGGCGTGTTTGCCGCAGGCGATGCGCAGGACAAGATATACCGCCAGGCGGTAACCGCTGCCGGCACGGGCTGCATGGCTGCGCTGGAAGCCGAAAGGTTCCTCGCAGAGCAGGAAGTAAGGCACTTCCAGGAAGCGTAACGCACCATACCTATTTATAGTGATTTTGAAGCATCCGCCCGCAGGCGGGTGCTTTTTTAGTTTACATTCGCTCGTTCGCAAAACCTGCAGTATGGTTTACAACCTGGTAGTCTCCGAGAAGAAAAAGCAGGTGCTTGCCCTGTTCCTGGTGCCGCTTGCATACATGCTTCTTATTACCACGCTCATGCTTTGCGTTCCGTCGATGCCGGGGCTCGAAGCCTGGCTGCTGATGATCTGCTCGCTGCTTGCATCGCTGCTCACCACCGTTTATATTTTTACACGCCAGCTTTCGGTTCCCTGCGAGGTAAAAGTGACCGGGCAGGGGATCTTTCTGCGCTTTCACCGCCGGTCCATATTTTATTTCCGCCGCGAACGGTTCATTTCGTGGAGTTATGTTTCCGCTACGCAGGACGAATTCCTGCACGATACCGGAAATGTATCCGTATGGACATCGCATCCTGCGTCGTGCTGGCTGTTTTCTGCGCTACCGGGGGAACTGCAGGGGTTATCTTCATTTTTCAGCTCAGTGAAAGTGTACGCCTCAATGCATAGCCGCAAAGGCGAAATTTCGGCCTGGCGGCAGGGAAATTTTTTCGGATCGCGCATCGCGAAAATTGCCGCTGTCATATTTCTTGCCGGTATCCTGGCCTTTACGGGATGGCTTCTGTGGCAACCAACCGAGCGCGGTACGTATGCATACCTGCGGCTGACGTACCTGTATTTGTTGGCCCTGCCGTTTTTGTATAAGGTGGTGAAGAAAATGCATTGAGTATTAGCCCTGAGTCCTGAGTATTGAGTCCTGAGACAAGTGTAAGATCATTTTCGGTTACCAAAGTTAGTCCTGAGTCCTGAGTAGTCAGTCCTGAGATCGTTACGAGATCATTTTTGGTTACTAGATTTACCCGCCGAAGCCACAGGCGTAGGAGGGTTATCCGCCGAAGCTTCAAGGTGTAGTTTTGAGTACCGAGTCTGAAAGTCAAGAGTCTAAAAGCCGAAGGCGGGTCCTTTTATCCAGTGTCCAGTGTCCAGTGTCCAGTATCCAGTATCCAGTATCCAGCATCCAGTTTCCAATTTCCAAATTCCAGCGTCCATTCCTATCTTTGCCCCATGCATCCACAAACTCTCATCCCCATATTCGAAAAACATCTTGCGCAGCTGAAAGACGAGCTGATGAAATATGAGACCGAGGAACAGATGTGGACGGTTACTGAAGGCATTTCGAACTCCGGTGGCAATCTTGCGCTGCACCTGCTCGGCAATCTGAACCACTTTATCGGCGCAACACTGGGCAACACCGGCTACGTGCGCGACCGCGACGCTGAATTCGGCGAAAAAAATGTACCGCGCAATGATATGGCCGGCCGCATCGACAGCACCGCGTCGATGATAAAGGATGTACTGACAAAGCTGGAAGAAAAAGACATGGAGAACATTTACCCGATCCCCGTGCTCGGCTATGAAATGACCGCTGGTTTCTTCCTGATGTATTTGACTTCGCATCTGGGCTATCATCTCGGCCAGATAAATTACCACCGGAGGTTAATTAAAAAGTAAAAATGAAAAATTAAAAAAGGTTCCCAGGACATTCGGAAACAAGATGATACTTCGCACCCTTTTTAATTTTTAATTTTACCTTTTTACTTTTTAAAGATCGTCATGATCTCCATCCCATCCACCTTCAGCGAATAGAACTTCTTCGTATAGTTGGGGTATTCGGGATACCAGCGGTAATTGGTAAGAAAATATTCGCATGTGAGGTAATCGACATGCCGGATATTTCGCAGATCGCGCTCTCCGAACCATAACAGGTTAAATTCTCCCGCATTGTTTTGCCACTCCACCGCTACCTGCCCGGCGGGCATGTGCGTGAAAAGATATTCCCATGCCTGGCGGTACGAAAGTCCCCAGTAATCCATCTCGAACCGCTGATGAATAAGCTCGCGCTTGCCGGCCAGGAAATTGAAATACACATACTGATGCGGATTGTAGCGGACCATGAACACCGTGGTGACCAGCAGCTGCCAGGTGAGCAGCAGGTAAAAAGCGCCATGCAGCACAAACCGCAGCCGCGCTCCGCCATATTTGCGGAACACGGACATAATGCAACGGGTGCCGAATACACCGATAAGTATAAAAGCCGGATAAATAAAGAAAAGATGCCGCCATTCGTCGTAGATATGCGAATTGAGCAGCACCACCATCAGCCAGGGCACAAAGAACCAGACGCCGCAGAGAAGAATTCCCCATTCCTCCTTCAGGAAGCCGAAGTAGTTGCGAACGGTCCGCACCGCGGCCATGCATACGCCTGTAGCGAACATGATCTGCCACAGCAGCGGCACGGAGATGGCTATCCACACCGGTACGTAATACCACGGAAGATGCTGCGGATTGCGATACTGCCCCAGGAAGAGAACGGGATCGTCGTACGGGAAATGGCTATGCATAGAGAACGCTTCGCGGAAATGGAAAAGCGGATCGGGCCATAAGACCGGGAGGAAAATATACATGCACAGCGGGTAGAGCACCGCATAACCGGCCAGGTAACGCAGCGAGCGCCAGGAAAGATTGCGGGTAAGAATATTGAGAATAAAAAAGCCGCCGATGAGAAAAGGCACTAGTATGCCAAGGATACGCATACCGAATAACGCACCGCTTACCAGCGACAGCAGGATCATATTCTTCCAGCCGGGCCTGCGGATGAACAAAAGTCCCGCATACACCGAAATAATGAAGAACGACAGGAACGGAAGATCTTTGGAATTATAAAAGGCATGTGCGAAAATGCGCGGCGACACGTACAGCATAACCACCGCCAGCAAAGCCCAGCCACGATGCCGGAACAGCAGGATGCCCATGCGGTAGAAAAATACGGACGCGATCCAGAACGCAAGAAAGTTGAGCAGGTGGCGCGAATAATAAATATCCCTGTAGCTTGTAAGCCCCAGAAGCCGCTCGGGAAGCACATCGATGAATTCCCAGGTGGCGTTATGATACTTGTTCTGTATGTTGAAAAGCTCGTTGCTCCTGCCGGTAACGTAGTCGTAGCAGAGATTGCCCATGTCGCGCTGCATGGGCTCGTCCCACGAAATGCCGTATTCCCGGAAGTTCAGCAGGCCGACAAGAAGCATCAGCGCAAAAAACAGCAGGGAAAGGCGGGAATATATTTTATCTCCGTGGGATGTCACACCATTCTGGTTGATCCCTCAAAAGTACAGGATCATCCGAATATATCAAGCGGCATGTCGCGTTCTTCCGGGTGAATGGTGAGCACCGGGATCTTGGAATGGTTCACGACCTGCTGTGCGTAGCTGCCGATAAGCAATCCGCCGATGGTGGTCTCGGTCTCCGACATGATGATGATAAGATCTGCGTCGCCATATTCGGCATAGCGCATGGCTTCTTCGGCATTGTTGTCGGCCTCCACATGATTGATGGAGAAGGGCACATTTTCGGCCTGCAGCGCTTCGGATACCTGGCCGCATACGGCATCCAGGTGCTTCATGCGTTGCTGATCGGCCATATCGCAAAGGCAAAGCAGCTTGAGCTGTGCGCCGAAAGCCTTGGCCCAGTCGGAGCAGAACATAAGCTTCTGCCGCGAGGAAGGCGTATCGTCCATAGGCACCACAATGTTTTTATAACCGATCACGGCTGATTCTGCGCGGACGGTAAGCACCGGGCACTTTACCACGCTGATGACGCGGAAGGCGTTGCTGCCGAGGAAAAATTCCTCTACGCCTTTGGTGCCGTGGGTCCCCATCACCACGAGGTCTACATTTTCTTCCTGGGTGTAGTTTCGCACTTCCTGCGCAATGCGTCCTATGGAAAGCACGATATCCACCTGTCCGGCGCCCTGTTCTACAGCTTCCGATCGCCAGGCTTCGAGGTTTTCGGTCACTTTCCGGTCGTATTCCTGGTTGAGGTCGAGCTCATGCGCCATTACGTCCGGAAGGATCATCTCGTGCGAATACAGCTCGCGTACATGCATGATGGAAAGCCGCGCCCCGAACGTTCGCGCGATGGCGACGGCGTGCAAAAAAGCATGATGTGCGGTAGATGAAAAGTCGGTGGGTATGAGGATATGTGTTACCTTTAATCGGATCATACAGTTGATTTTGTGTTTATCACGTTTAACGGTCGATAGACAATTTACGACTTTTTTTTATGAAATATTTATTTTTGGTGAAATGCACTGGAAGCTGGATGTTGGACGCTGGATACTGGACGCTGGACGCTGGACACGGATGATCCCAAGGAGCAAGGAAATGCCGGCGTCTGTCTGGTATCTAATATATACCAATATCTAATGCCTGGTGTCTCATGTCTAATGTCTCATGTCTAATATCTCATGTCTAATATCTCATGTCTAACATCTCATGTCTAACATCTCATATCTGATGTCTCACATCTTAATTAATAAAACCCACTATGTACTCATTCCCTGAATCCGAACTGATCATCACTCCCGAAAAAGCGGTGTATCATCTCAATCTCCGGCCCGAGCAACTGGCAGACACCGTTATATTGGTGGGCGATCCGGGACGGGTGCCGGAAGTGTCGAAATATTTCGATAAGGTAGAGTTCACCACGCAGAACCGCGAATTCGTTACTCATACTGGATATATCGGTAAAAAGCAGATATCCTGCGTGGCCACCGGCATCGGTACGGACAACATCGATATTGTGCTGAACGAGCTGGACGCCTGCGTAAACATTGACCTGTCGACCCGCGAAGAGCAGAAGGAAAAAAGAACGCTGAGCCTGATTCGCATCGGTACTACCGGCTCCCTGCAGCCCGACCTGGATGTGGATGAGTGGGTGGCCTCGGCCTACGTGATCGGCCTGGACGGGCTGCTCAATTACTACAAGTACAACAAGACCATCGAGCAGATGGACCTGATCGAAGAGTTCATCTGGCGCACCGGTTACCCGCATGTGCTGGCGAAGCCTTACGTGTTCAAAGCGTCCGAAAGGCTGCTCTCGCTTTTCAGCGAAAAATGCCGGCAGGGAATTACCCTCACCGCCCCCGGCTTCTATGCACCGCAGGGCCGGAAGCTGCGCTACGATCTTCTGTATCCCGAGCTGATCGATAATTATTCGCGGTTCCGCTACGGCGGGCTGAGCACCACCAACCTGGAAATGGAGACCTCGGCCCTCTACGGCCTGGGAAGCCTGCTGGAGCACGAAGTATGCACCGTGTGCGCGGTGGTGGCTAACCGGGTGAACAAGACATTTTCCGCAGACGGGCACAAGGCCGTGGATGGTTTGATTACCTTTGTACTGGAACAACTGGCAAAATCCTGATGATATCCACCGAACCGGGCGCTCCCGGCATAAAAGATACTTTAATGTCCGATCCCCTGCCCCTGATGGAGCATTTCTACACCATACAGGGAGAGGGCGCCAATGCGGGCAGGCCCTGCTACTTCCTGCGGCTGGGCGGATGCGACGTAGGCTGCCACTGGTGCGATGTGAAAGACTCGTGGGAAGCCAACCGGCATCCGCTGGTATCCGTGGAGGAAATGACCGGAATGATACGCGCAGCCGGGGCGAAACGCGTAGTGATAACCGGCGGCGAGCCGCTGATGCACGATCTGGACAGGCTTACGGCCGCGATAAAAAATATTCCCGCGGAAACCTACATCGAAACTTCCGGAACCTGGCCGATGTCGGGCACGTTCGACTGGGTATGCTTTTCGCCAAAAAAATTTAAAAAGCCTTCGGCAGATATATACGAACATGCCGATGAGCTCAAGATCATCGTTTACCATACATCCGATCTGGCCTGGGGCCTGGAACATGCCCGCAGGCTGAAGAAAGAATGCCGGTTGTACTTTCAGCCGGAATGGAGCCGGGAAAAGGAAATGCTGCCGCAGATCATAGAATTTGTAAAACAGCATCCGGAATGGTCCATTTCCCTGCAAACCCACAAATACATGAACATCCCATGATGAAGACGACAATCTCCCGCCCCGCACGCGCAATGAGACCGGCGGGCTTTCTGCTGCTGGCATTGCTGCTGGCATCGTGCAATGCGCTGGCGCAGAATTATAGCACCACCAACAAAAAAGCGATAAAGCTGTTCGAGGAAGGTTACCAGCTCGGCATGGAGCATAAGGACGAAGAAGCGCTGAAAAAGCTCAAACAGGCTACAGATACCGATCCGGGCTTTGGCGAGCCTTACCTGATCATGGGGCAGATACACGACGAGCGCGAAGAATATGACGCCGCCATAGAGAACTACAGCAAGGCCCTGGGAGTAGACAGCAAACGTTTTGCAGAGGCTTATTCCTTCCTTGGGGATATTTACCTGCGCACCTTTAAATTCGGCGACGCGGTGACGAATTATGAAAAATATCTCAACTCGGGAAAGATCCGCAAGGAAGAAACGCGGCTGGTGTTTGAGAAACGGCTGGAGCAGGCGTATGTGGCCGATCAGCTCATGAAGAATCCTGTGCCTTTCGATCCGAAGAACCTGGGCACGAACATCAACTCCGAGTTTTCCGAATATCACCCTTCGGTGACGGCCGACGGCGAGTATATGCTGTATACCGTGCTGGAAGCGGCCGACGAGTTCAGCTGCAATACCAACGACCGCAGGGAAGAGGACTTTTACATTTCGCGCAAGGTGGATGGCAAATGGGGACCGCGCGCCAATCCCGGCCCTCCGCTGAACTCAAGCTGCAACGAAGGCGCTGCCAACCTTTCGCCCGACGGAAGGTATATTTTCTTCGCTGCCACTACCCGCGAGCAGGAGAATTTTGCGCAGGGCCGATATGCCAGCATGGATCTCTATTACTCGGAGAAAAGCGGGGATAAGTGGAGCAGGCCGGTATTCCTGAGCGCGGTGAACAGCGACGCGTTCGATTCGCAGCCTTCGTTCTCTTCGGACGGGCGGACGCTTTATTTTACCAGCAACCGCGGAGGCGGCGCGGGAGGAAACGATATCTGGTTCACTACCCGCAACGAAGACGGTACATGGAACAACCCGCAAAATCTCGGAAGCGTGATCAATACCGGGGGCGACGAGATCTCTCCCTTCATCCATCCCGATAACCAGACCCTGTATTTCTGCTCCAACGGCAGGCTGGGGATGGGCGGTTACGATTTCTACATGGCGCGTAAAAAAGCTGACGGCACGTTCGATGTACCTGTAAACATCGGCTACCCGGTAAATACGCCGTACGACGAGCGCAGTCTTGTGATCAGCTCCGACGGATCTACCGGTTACTTTGCTTCCACCAACATAGAAGGATATGGCGGCTACGATCTGTACATGTTCGAAATGCCCGTGAACAGCCGTCCGCAGCCGGTTACATACCTGAAGGGGACCATCCGCGACGAAAAGACCAAAAAGCCGGTCGGCGCAGAGTTTCAGCTCATCGATGTGGTAAGCAACCAGACAGTGGTGCGTTCATCATCCGACGATATAAACGGCGGGTTCCTGCTCACGCTGCCTACAGATCGCCAGTACGCGCTTATCATCACGAAGGAAGGTTACCTTTTCCATTCCGAATCGTTCAACATTACCGGCGACCATTCCATGCTGACGCCGTACCAGCTCGATATCGGGCTGCAGCCCATAGAGACCGGGCGGCCTGTTGTGCTGAAGAATATTTTCTTCGACACCGACAAGTACGACCTGAAAAAAGAATCGTATACCGAGCTTGAAAAGCTGAGAGACCTGCTGGTAAAAAATCCTAAGCTCAAGATCGAAATCTCGGGACATACCGATAACCAGGGCGGAAAGGCGCATAACCAGGTGCTTTCGGAGAATCGTGCGAAGGCCGTGTACGATTACCTGGTAGCCAATGGCATTGCCGCTTCGCGTCTCAGCTACAAAGGGTATGGCGACACTGTGCCGGTAGCGGATAACAATACCGAAAAAGGAAGAGCTGAAAACAGGAGAACGGAATTCAAGGTAATTTCGGTAAATTAGACCGGACCTTTCACGAATCAAGTATGCATTACTGGATATTGATGCTGGAACAGGACGAGGATGGCCGGTATATTACCAGCACCTTCTTCGAAAAGCACGCGCCGAATATTTCGCTCGATTTTGTAAATGCCGGAACTGAGCTGTTGGCAAGGCTGGAACAATGCCGCCTCACCCGCAGCCGTTATCCGTCGCTCATATTGCTCAATTACCATCACGGGCCGGTAACAGCCATAGATACATTGCGGCAGCTTAAGTCGCGGGCGGAATTCAGCCACATTCCGGCCGTGGTGCTCAGCGGCTCCACGCACGAGCAGGCTGTACGGGAGTGTTATGCAGCCGGAGCAAGCTCTTTTATCCAGAAGCCTTTCGGCAATGACGAAACGCATTCGAAGATCCTCACCTTTATCCGTTACTGGTTCGAAACGGCGGAGCTGGCCTGAATACGGGCAGTTTCCGGAAACAGGCTGGCATTGCGAGGGGTTCCTTCACAGTTTAATTTTCCCGCCGTGCAGCGTTAATCAGTAAATTTCCGTCTTAATAAAAAATTTCCCTACCTTAAAGGTTTTAAAACCCTGTGTATATGGGTCTACGATACATCCCGCTATTTCTTCTATGCATTACAGCAGGCGCTGCTGCGCAAACCCCTTTTACCTTTGTGGAGAACAAAGGCCAGTGGGATGCACCATTCGCCTACCGCACCGAGATTCCCGGAGGAGCTATGTTCCTCGAGAAAAAAGGGATCACCTATCATTTCGCCGATTATTCCGGGGTAAGGGAAGCACATATCCATCCGTCCGTATCGATGGAGTCTCCGGTTATCCGCGGACACGTGGTGAAGGTGGGCTTTGCAGGCGCCAATTCCAATCCGGAAGTAGAAGATCATGATGCCATTCCGTCGTACTACAACTATTACCTGGGCGACGATCCCAGCCGATGGGTAAGCGAGCTGCACCCGGTGAAAAAAGTGACGTACAGGAATGTCTGGAACAATATCGACGTGCAGTATTACGCTGCAGGCGGCAGAATAAAATATGACGTGATCGTGAATCCCGGCGGAGATTACCGGAACATCGGCTTCCGGTACGAAGGCTTCGACGGGCTGGAGCTTGCCGGCGGAGAATTGAAAATAAAAACATCGCTCGGAGAAATAACCGAGCAGCGGCCTTATGTGTACCAGGTAGTGAACGGCGAAAAAGTGGAAATTCCATCCAGCTACGAGCTGAACGGTAACGAGGTACGCTTCGTGATCCGCAACAGCTACGACCCGCGGCTTCCGCTTATCGTGGATCCTGTGCTCGTATTTGCTTCGTATACGGGCTCCACCGCCGATAACTTCGGTATGACGGCCACTTACGACAACGGCGGACATTTCTTTACCGGCGGAACGGCTTTCAGCATCGGTTATCCTACAACGGCAGGCGCATATCAGACCACGACCACTACCAACAACCAGAGCGGAATTACGGACGTAGTTATTACAAAATTCAGTCCCGACGGCAGCACTCTTGTATACTCCACATACATTGGCGGAGGCACGGCCAGCACAGGGGCCGAAACGGTGCATAGCCTGATCGTAAATGAGAATGACGAGCTTTTTCTTTTCGGAGTTACCAGCTCCAACGACTTTCCCACTACTACCGGAGCATACGACAGCACATTTGCCGGCGGCAGCCCGATCAATTTCCCGCAGAACGGAACCAACTTCAATACCGGAACCGATCTGTACGTATCGTGCTTCAATTCCGGCGGAACAGCGCTGCTCGGCTCTACGTACATCGGGGGAACTGCAAACGACGGCGTGAACTACAATACCAGCACCACGCTGTACGATTCGCTGCAGTTCAATTACGGCGACCAGTTCCGCGGAGAGATCATGCTCGACAGATCGGGGAATTGTTATGTGGCGTCTTCCACCAAATCTTCGGATTTCCCCGTGGTGAACGGATTTCAGCCGGCATTCGGAGGAGCGCAGGACGCGGTGGTGTTCAAGTTCGATCCCAGCCTTACCAATCTTATGTGGAGCACGTACATCGGCGGTTCCGACAAGGACGCTGCTTATTCCGTGAAAATAGATACGCTTTACAATGTATACGTGACCGGCGGCACATCATCTGCCGATTTTACGACCACCCCCGGAACGATATTTCCTGCATATCAGGGAGGCTCCACAGATGCATACATCTGTAAGATATCTCCGAACGGAACCACGCTTCTGCACAGCACATATATCGGTACAGCCAGTTACGATCAGTCGTACTTCCTCGAGCTGGACAAGGACGCGGATGTGTACATCTACGGCCAGACACGCAGTCCGGGCACATTTCCTGTAATGAACGCCACGCACATCAATCCGAACAGCGGGCAGTTCATCACAAAAATGGACAGCGCTTTCAGCGGAATTATCTACTCGTCGCTTTTCGGCAACGGCAACGGCGATATCAATATTTCACCTACTGCGTTCCTGGTAGATATCTGCGAGAACGTTTACATCTCCGGATGGGGCGCGAACATCCTGCAGGTAACTCCGCTCACCGGGATGCCGGTTACGCCGAACGCGTTGCAGCCTGGCGCCGGCGACGGCTTTAACTTTTATATTTCGGTATTTTCCACGGATTTCGATTCGCTGGTGTACGCCACTTACTTCGGCGGCAATATCAGCCATGAGCACGTGGACGGCGGCACGAGCCGCTTCGATAAGGAAGGAAAGATCTACCAGTCGGTGTGCGCAGGCTGCGGAGGAAACGACGATTTTCCCACCACGCCTGGGGCCTGGTCGAACACCAACAACAGCAGCAACTGCAACAACGGCGTGTTCAAGCTGGACATCGAGCTGCCATTCACCATTGCGGAATTCGACATACCCGAGGAGCTGTGTATGAACTACGCATACCAGTTTACCAACCAGAGCAACGGTGCCGACCAGTTCTACTGGGACTTCGGGGACGGCGACACATCCGCGCAGGTGAACCCGTTGCATATCTACGACGATGCCGGAACGTATACGGTGATGCTGGTAGCCATCGACACCAGCTTCCGCACCTGCATCGCGTACGACACCACGTATCATAACATCACGATCGTAGACGGCGCAGTGAACCAGACCCTGCCCACCATCGTGATCTGCGAAGGACAAAGCGTGCAGATCGGAATTCCGCCGGAAGCGGGTAACACGTATCTCTGGAATCCCGACATCAGCCTCAACAGTACAACTATTTCCAATCCGCTCGCATCGCCTGATACAGATACAGATTACCTGCTGCTGGTAGACGACGGCGTATGCGTGGACACTATCCGGCAGACCGTGGAAGTGGATCCTGACATTCCTATTCCCGGGTTTACCATGGAAGGGAGCGCCACCTGCAGTTCTGTGAACGTGGCTATAACCAGCACCGCCATCAACACTACCGGCATTACATACGTTGTGAACGGCGATACGCTTGCGCCGGGCGATACCATCATCACCACCGGTTTCGGGCAAACGATCACGGTAACGCAGATCGCTGTCAACGGCGTCTGCAAAAGCGCGGTGACCAATATATTTTCGGCAGGCAGCTTTGAAGATTATTATGATAAGCTGGAAATGCCCAATGTATTTACGCCCTTCGGAACTTTCGGCGAGAATGATTATTTCTGCCCGGTCGGCTTCAACGGCGAGTACTGCTTCGAGATGATCATCTATAACCGCTGGGGGCGCTCCGTTTTCGAAAGCTCGGCCGACGGTCCCTGCTGGGACGGGTACGTGAATAACACAACTTTCCAGGCTACAGACGGCGTATATTTCTACGTGATCACATGGGGCGGGAAAGAGTATTCGGCGTTCTTTCATTTGATTTCGGGGGTGGAATAGGAGTTGGATGCTGGAAGCTGGATTCTGGAAACTGGACGGGGGAGCCCGCCTTCGCTTATTGCTACGGCGGATAAAAAGGATGATGGAATAAAGGACTCCTTCGGCGAACTTTTAGTCTTCTAGACACTAGACTTTCGGACTTTAGACTTGGGACTAATTCGGTAACCACCCACCTTTGCCTGCCGGCTTCGGCGAATAAAATGATCTCGCACCAATCTCAGGACTCAAGACTTAGTACTAAGTACTATTTTTAGTAACCACAAACGTTTTTGCAACCGATCTCAGGACTCACCCGGTAGCAAATTATGCTGCCGGGCTCAGGACTAACTGTGGTAACCCAAAATGATCTCGTATCCGATCTCAGGACTCATTACTCAGGACTCAAGACTAATTTTTATATTTGTCAATCCTAACTCAGGTATATGAAAAAACTTTACTTCTTCTTTTGTTTCTGCCTCGTTTCCGTTTCGCTGCAGGCGCAGGCTGTGCGTATATCCGTCGCGAACGGACTGGCCACGAATCCGCTGGTATGGAACTGCACCTGTCTCCCCCTGCCGGGCGATTCGATCATCATCAACCATAACATTACGCTCAACAATAATTTTGCGAACTACGGCGCAGTGGTCATCAACACCGGCGGAAAGCTGATCGGCGATGACGCCAACCGCGCGTTCGTATCTACCGGTTATTTCGAGAACAAAGGAGAATTCAATGTTGCCCGCGTAGCGCTGCTTTCAGGCTCTGCCGTCAACCTAGGCTATTTCGGCGCCGATTCGCTGTTCACAAGCCTTAATGCTTCCCCGCTTACCAACACCGGTGGCATGTATGTGCAAACCTCGTTCTGGAATACCGGAAAATACACGCTCACCAACTCTGCTGCAGAGCTGGTAGTACGCGATAACTTCTACAACGGCGACAGCCTGATCACGGGGATCAATGCAGTGCTGGTGAACAACGGCCGGATCCGCGTGAACCAGGATTTCGCAAACTCCGATACCATCCGGGGCTCCGGGCAGATCTGCATCGACGGTAACTCGCTCAATGCCGGCGTCATTACCGGTACGATTGATCTCTGCGACATTTCCAGCGGAAGCATCGATCTCAATATCGGTACCATCAGCCCTTCGGTACAATTCTGCCAGGCTGAATGCACCGTGAGCCTGAACGAAGCAGAGACGCCGACGGTGGAGGTATTTCCCAATCCTTTCACCGACCAGGTGGTGATCCGCTCCGAAAAGCCGGCGACGCTTCGCATCTATGATCTTTCCGGCAAGCTCGTGTATACTTCCCCGCAGGAAAGCGTGCAGCATACCGTTTCTACCGGCAACTGGAAGAACGGCGTGTATATGTACAGCCTTGTTTCCGGGGGCGCTTCGTATACCGGGAAGATGGTGAGGTAAACCGGCGGATGCTACCGGGTCGCAGGATTTTTTATCTTTGCGCTCTACCCCAGAAGACGATGATCAATTATAATCCCAAGAACTGGTGGGGACTTATCTTCCAGTTCCACAAGAGCGACACCTTTCGTGTGCTGTTGCCGGCTATGCTGTCGGTAGCGCTTTTCTGCACGGGCATTTCGTACCTGGAGCACAACATTCTGCAAAGGAAGTTTGCGGGCACCATGGCCATACATTCGCTGCTGGGCTTTGTGATATCGCTGCTGCTCGTATTCCGTACCAACACGGCGTACGAACGCTGGTGGGAAGGTCGCAAACTGTGGGGCAGCCTGGTGAATTCCTCGCGGAACCTTTCGCTCAAGCTGCACACCTGGACCGATAAGTCGGATATGGAAATGAGAAAGCGCATTGCCGGGCAGATCGCAGATTTCAGCTTTGTGCTGAAAGAACATCTGCGCGACAGAGTGGTGAGCGGCCCGGCGCCCGAGAATGCGCACCAACCGAACTACATTGCCGGCCTGCTCATGGACGAGGTAAACACCTTATATCGCAACGGAACGATCAGCGGAGACCAGCTGCTCTCGCTCAACATCGAGCTCAACAATATGGCGGACGTGTGCGGCGCCTGCGAGCGGATCAAGAAAACACCGATCCCGTATTCGTACAGCCTCTTCATCAAAAAGTTCATCTTCGTGTACATCCTTACCATGCCGTTTGCATTTGTGCTGGAGTTCGGCTACTGGACCATCCTCATGGTTACGTTCGTATTCTATGTTCTCGCCAGCATCGAGATCATTGCGGAGGAGATCGAAGATCCTTTCGGCACCGATTCAAACGATCTGCCTACCGACGATATCACCGAGACTGTCCGCAAAAGCGCGTACGAGATCCTGGTCATACAACCCAAATTATAGAATCCTGATAGTTAGTAGCATAACCCGTTAAAGAAATATATTTTATCTTTGCAGAAGTAAAATCTCATACCGATGCAACGGTTCATTGTATTTGCATTCCTGATATTCACCACCGGCTTTCTGTCCGCGCAAAACAGCACCGTTCCAGGCCCCGATCTTGTTACGCTTTCGCATTCCGGCGACCCGGAGATCAATCCGGTACCGATACCCGTGGAGGAAAGAGACGAGAATATCTTTCTCTGCAACTGGATCACCGATCAGACATTTGCATACTGGAACGAGAAGAATGCGCCGGAACTTCCCCGCGTCGTATGCCTGCTGGGACCGGGCGAGCAGTTCTGCATGCCGATATACGGCCAGCTGTGGAGCGTATTCAAAAAGTCGCATAACGGGCTGGACATCCACCTGAACACCGGCGATTCGGTGCGTGCTGCATTCGGCGGAAAGGTGCGCTACGCACAATATAACAAAGGCGGCTTCGGCAACCTGGTGATCGTACGGCACGCCAGCGGACTGGAAACATATTACGCGCATTTTTCGAAGCTGCTGGTAACGCCGGGGCAGGAAGTAAAAGCCGGCGAAGTGGTCGGCCTCGGAGGATCGACCGGTCGCAGCAAAGGCCCGCACCTGCATTTCGAGGTACGCTACCACGACCGCCCGCTGGATCCGTTCAGCTTTATCGACTACGAGAAAAAACGGCTGAAGCGTACACAGCTTGAGCTGAACAGCGCCGTGTTCGAACCGTGGAATACGACACAGCCCGTAACAGATACCGTACGCCCCACCGGCACGGTGACTGCGCTGCAGGAAGCTCAGACAGTAAATCCACCGCCTGTATTACAGGATGAAACAGTGTACTACACCGTAAAAAAAGGCGACACGCTATATTCCATTTCCGTTCGGCACAAAACGACCGTTGCTGCGGTATGCCGTTTAAATTCCATGAAAGAGACCGACATTCTTTCCATCGGTAAAAAACTCCGTATCCATTAATGAACCTGTTGCGCCGTGCAGGATTTTATATCCGCTACCGCTTCACCGCTCGGAGCATTCAGTACATTCATTCGCCGTTCCTGTTCTCGCTGATGCAGGATGTTTTTTCCACCAGTCAAAATCCTGAATTTGCCGGTATAGAAAAAGTAAGGCAGTCGCTTCTCCGTAACTCTTTGGAAACAGAAGTGGAAGATATGGGCGCGGGCAGCCGGATATCAGGAAAAAAAAACGTGAGGAAAATAAGCACGATAGCGCGTACGTCGTTGCAGCGGCCAAAATATGCGCAGTTCCTTTACCGGCTGGCGGTGCATCTGAAAGCGCGGTACTGCATTGAGCTGGGCACTTCGCTGGGCGTTACCACGCAATATCTTTCTGCGGCAGCGGGAACGGATGGAAAGGTAGTAACGCTGGAAGGCAGCAGTGCCATCGCAAGGCTGGCGGAAGGATCGTTCCGCGAAGCGGGGAGAAATAATATCCGTATGGTGAAAGGCAACTTCGATATTACATTCGGGGAAGCATTGCGGTCATTACCGCGGGTGGATCTGCTGTTCATCGACGGAAACCACCGGCGCGGGCCGACATTGCGTTACTTCCGCGAAGCCCTGCCGTACCTGCATTCAGGATCGGTTATTATTTTTGACGATATTTACTGGTCGGAAGAAATGCGTTCTGCCTGGAAGGAAATATACCAATCGCCGGAAATTACGTTATCTTTTGAGCTGTTCCAGTTCGGCGTGGTGTTCTTTAATCCTGATCTGAGCAAGGAACATTTCAGGCTGAGGTATTAACAATCTTTAACCGGAACCGAAAAGGCAGTTGATGCCGCGATTCTGTAAACTTGTAAAAAACTATAGAAATGGAAGTGATCCGTACGGAAGGTATAATCCGGAACTTTGTGATGGGAAAAGAGCTGATTAAAGTTCTCCACGGCATTTCCATTACGGTGCAGAAAAACGAATATGTGGCTTTCATGGGTCCTTCCGGGTCGGGAAAATCCACTTTCATGAATATCATCGGTTGCCTTGATACGCCTACCGGCGGGCATTATTACCTGAACGGCGTAGATGTAAGCAAAATGTCGGATAACGAACTGGCAGAGGTGAGGAACAAAGAGATCGGGTTCATTTTCCAGACGTTTAACCTGCTCCCCCGTTACACTGCGCTCGAGAATGTGGCGCTCCCGCTTGTATATGCAGGCATACCTAAGAACGAGCGCCTGAAAATGGCCAAAGATGCCCTGGATAAAGTAGGATTGAGCGACAGGATGAAGCATAAGCCGAACGAGCTTTCCGGTGGTCAGCGGCAGCGCGTGGCCGTGGCGAGAGCGCTTGTGAATACGCCTTCCATCCTGCTGGCCGATGAGCCTACCGGTAACCTGGACACCAAAACTTCGTACGAGATCATGGCGCTGTTCGATATTCTGCACAAACAGGGCAACACCATCATCGTGGTAACGCACGAAGAGGATATAGCCAAGCATACCAGCCGTATCGTGCGCCTGCGCGACGGAGTGATAGAAAGCGACGTGCCGAACGAGCCCGTGAAGATATCTGCGGAGTATTTTCAGCAGAAGGCGTGAGGAGGCCGGATGCTGGAATTGGACACTGGACACTGGATATTGGATAGTGGAAGCTGGAAGTCAATACTCAAGACCGGATAATGTCGCCCCTACAGGGCTTTACATGGAATATCTGATCTTGTTTTCTATCATAATGCCGCCCCTACGGGGCTTATGCTAAGCGGAGATCTTCCTACGCTTGCAGCTTCGGCGATATCCTCCTTCGCTTGGAGCTTCGGCGATATCCTCCTACGCTTGCAGCTTCGGCGATATCCTCCTTCGCTTGGAGCTTCGGCGATATCCTCCTTCGCTTGGAGCTTCGGCGGATAATACTGGTAACCAAAAAAGCTCTCGCTCACGATCTCAGGACTCAATACTCAAGACTCAAGACCGGATAATGTCGCCCCTACAGGGCTTTAATGAATATCTGATCTTGTTTTTTATCATAATTCCGCCCCTGCGGGGCTTATGCTAAGCGGATATCCTCCTTCGCTTGGAGCTTCGGCGGATAATACTGTAACCAAAAAAGCTCTCGCTCACGATCTCAGGACTCAATACTCAGGACTGAAATACTGCATTCAGGTTCTAAAATCATATTTTTGATCTATGACCATGAAAATATACACCAAGACCGGCGATGCGGGACAGACTTCGCTGTTTGGCGGGGCAAGAGTTCCGAAATATGATCTGCGGATAGAAGCATACGGCACCATAGACGAGCTGAACTCGTATATCGGCCTGATCCGCGACCAGGCGATAGGAGAGGAGCATATCCGGGTGCTGCTGGAAGTGCAGGACAGGCTCTTCACCATTGGCGCACAGCTGGCGGCGCAGCCGGGAAAAAAGAATCTGGCTGTGCCGCCGGTGCACGAGTCGGACATTGAATTGCTGGAAAAGGAGATCGACCGGATGGACGCGCTGCTGCCCCCGATGAAGCACTTTATACTTCCGGGCGGGCATACGATCGTGTCGTTCGTGCATATAAGCCGGTGCGTATGCCGCAGGGCGGAGCGGCTCACGGTGCATCTCGGCGACCAGGAGGAGATAAATCCGATTATCATCAAGTATCTCAACAGGTTGTCTGATTATTTGTTCATGCTTTCGCGAATGACGGCACAGGAACTGGGCGCCGGCGAAATTCCGTGGATCGCCCGTAAATGACCTGATTATTACCTATTTCTGATATTTTTTTAAACAAACTGCCAGGTTATCCGCAAATCCGTTGGAGATGTGAAGTCTTTTTCTATATTTTTGCGGCCCGATAGCTGACGTGCGCACTAAATGGGCAGAAGGAACGTATATATTGTAAAACCTTTAAATACCTGATACAATGTACTGGACACTAGAACTGGCATCCTACCTTGAAGACGCTCCATGGCCTGCTTCTAAGGATGAGCTTATAGACTTTGCTATGCGCAGTGGTGCCCCGATGGAAGTAATTGAGAACCTGCAGGAGCTCGAGGATGACGGTGAGCCGTTCGAGTCGATTGAGGATATATGGCCTGATTATCCCACCAAAGACGACTTTTTCTTCAACGAGGACGAATATTGATCTGCCGGTTTCGGCAATAAAAAACCCCTTATGCAGGCCATAAGGGGTTTTTTGTTTTTGGTGGCGTCTTACCGGATCAGATCTACCCGCCCCATGTATTCATGCGGAAGATTCCGGTGATCGACAATGTATATTTTATAGACATAAACACCGAGAGGTACTTTTTCGCCGTTCTCGAACAACCCGTCCCATCCCAGGCTCATATCGCGCGTGGTGAACAGCGGTTGCCCCCAGCGATCGAAAATATGCATCTCAAAGCTTCGTATTCCGAAGCCTTCTCCTGTAAAGAAATCGTTAAGCTTATCCCCGTTTGGGGTAAAGGCGTTAGGAACGTAGAACGAATATTCGGGGAAGATATACAGGCAATGCTCTTCGGTATCGGTGCAACCCTGCGACGAGGTAACGGTAAGCTCTACGCAATATGTGCCCGTATCACGGTACTGGTGCGCCGGGTTCTGCGCAGTGGATCCTTCGCCATCGCCGAAATCCCATAACCATGAGCTTGCGTTCACAGAAGCGTCGGTAACAAAAAGCAACGGCTCGGCTGAAGAGAGCTGATCGGCGCTCAGGAAGAAGATCGCTTCCGGGTTTGCGTATACAGATATATAGTTCTGCAGCGTCTGCGTGGTGGTGCATCCGTTGTTGGTGGTAACGGTGAGCGTAATGTCGTATGATCCCGGTATGCTGAAGCAATGGTTGGGGTTCTGGCTTGTGCCGATCGTTTGCCCGCCGGCTTCCCACTCCCACGATGTAACGGAAGATGAGCCCGGCACGGTGCTGAGATCTGAAAAATTCACACAATGCGTCTGGCAGCCGGCAAGGTCGTCTGCCGTAAAGTTCACGACCGCGTTCGGGTATACGTTGACAGGTTGTGTAACGGAAGAAACACAGTTCATGTCGGAGGTAAGCGTGAGCGTTACATTATACGCCGCCGGGCCTCCGTACAGATGGGAAGTGGTGGTTCCCGAGCCGTTGTTGCTGTCGCCGAAGTTCCATTGCGTATTGGTAATGCTGCCGGAGCTGATGGTGGAAGTGCTGGTGAAATTCACAGCGGTTCCGTCGCATACATTGGTGCCGGTGAAGGAAGCCGATGGCAGTGGCGAAACGACGACGGTAATGGAATCGATGGCCTGGCAGTTGTTCGCATCCTTTACGGTTACCGTATACGTAATGGTGGCGCCGGGGCTCACGGTGTTGCTGGCTGCAGATGGAAGCCCCGCCGACCATGAATAGGTGTATGCCGGCGTTCCTCCTGCGGGCGTAGCATTCAGCGTTGCCTGATCGCCGAGGCAAAGCATGGAATCGGGAGATGTAACATCGAGTGTAAGCACCGGCGGCTGTGTGATGACGGACGATGCGGATGCCGTACAGCCGTTTGCATCGGTGATGGTGACGGTATAGGATCCCGCGCTGAGATTATTTTCTGTTGCGGCGGTTCCGCCGGATGTCCATAGATATGAGTACGCCGTTGTGCCTCCGCTGCCGGATACGGTGAGAGAACCGTCGCTGCCTCCGTTACACCTTACGTTGGCCGCGGCGGTAATAGCGGCGGTGAGCTGCGCGGGTTCGGTTACGGTTACCGATGCGGTGGAAGTACATCCGTTCAGATCGGTTACGGTAACGGTGTATGTTCCTGCGCCGACGCCGGTAGGCGATTGCACGGTAGAGCTGTTGGTCCAGCTATATGTGTAGGTTGGCGTTCCGCCTCCGGGCGTTACGGTGATCGCACCATCTGTCGATCCGTTGCAGCTTACATCCTGTCCGTTGTAACCGGATGTTACCGATGCGGCGGAAGTGACTGCGGCGGGCTCTGTAACCGTTACCGATGTGGTGGAAGTACATCCGTTCAGATCAGTGACAGTAATCGTATATGTTCCTGCGCCAATGCCTGTGGGTGATTGAGAAGTTGAACCGTTCGTCCAGCTGTATGCATAAGCAGGTGTTCCTCCGCCGGGTGTTACGGTAATGGCACCATCTGTCGATCCGTTGCAGCTTACGTCCTGCCCGTTGTAGTCGGATGTAACCGATGCTGCTGAAGTGACTGCGGCGGGTTCGGTCACCGTTACGGAAGCTGAGGTTGTACATCCGTTCGCATCGGTGATGGTAACGGTGTATGTTCCCGCTCCCACGCCTGTGGGCGACTGCACGGTGGAGCTGTTGGTCCAGCTATAGCTGAAGCCGGGAGTTCCGCCGGAAGGCGCGGTGGTGATAGCTCCGTCGGTCGATCCGAAGCAGCTTACATTTTGCCCGTTATAGTTGGATGTCACGTTCGCTGTAGCCGTGAAAGCCGGCGGCTGAGTTACAATAACGGTAGAGGTAGATGTACATCCGTTCACGTCGGTTACGGTAACGGTGTACGTTCCTGCACCGACACTTGCAGGCGATTGCGAAGTTGAACCGTTCGTCCAGCTGTATGTATAAGCAGGCGTTCCGCCTCCGGGTGTTACGGTAATGGCTCCGTCTGTCGATCCGAAACAACTTACGTCCTGCCCGTTGTAATCGGAAGTTACCGAAGCCCCGGAAGTGACCGCGGTGGGTTCTGTAACAGTAACGGAAGCTGTGGAAGTACATCCGTTCAGATCGGTGACGGTCACCGTATATGTTCCTGCACCGACACTTGCAGGCGATTGCGAAGTTGAACCGTTCGTCCAGCTGTAGGTGTACGCTGGCGTTCCGCCTCCGGGTGTTACAGTTATCGCACCATCTGTCGATCCGGAACAGCTTACGTCCTGCCCGTTGTAATCGGAAGTTACCGTTGCCACGGATGTAACTGCGGTAGGTTCCGTAACTGTTACAGATGTAGTGGAAGTACATTCGTTCAGATCGGTGACGGTCACCGTATATGTTCCTGCGCTAATGCCGGTGGGCGATTGCGAAGTTGAACCGTTCGTCCAGCTATAAGTGTACGTTGGCGTTCCGCCTCCGGGTGTTACAGTTATCGCACCGTCTGTTGATCCGTTACAGCTTACATCCTGGCCGTTGTAACCGGAGGTTACCGATGCGGCAGATGTTACTGCGGCGGGCTCAGTCACCGTTACGGAAGCAGAGGTCGTACATCCGTTCACATCGGTGACCGTCACGGAATATGTTCCCGCTCCGATGCCTGTGGGCGATTGTACGGTCGAACCGTTCGTCCAGTTATAGATAAATCCCGGTGTTCCTCCTGTGATTATGGTGGTAATAGCTCCGTCAGTGGATGCGAAGCAGCTTACATCCTGCCCGTTATAATCGGATGTAACATTCGCTGCAGCTGTGAAAGCAGGCGGCTGCGTTACTGTGACGGAAGCCGTGGAAGCACAACCGTTCACATCGGTGACAGTAACGGTATAGGTTCCTGCGCCAACGCCGGTAGGCGATTGCGCGGTAGATCCATTCGTCCAGCTGTAAGTATAAGCAGGTGTTCCTCCGCCCGGCGTTACTGTAATAGCTCCGTCGGTATATCCGAAGCAGCTAACGTCCTGCCCGTTGTAACCGGAAGTTACCGATGCAGCAGAAGTTACTGCGGTAGGTTGTGTAATGGTGACGGAAGCCGTGGATGTACATCCGTTCACATCAGTAACAGTAACGGTATATGCCCCTGCTCCGATGCCGGCAGGTGATTGCGAGTTTGAACCGTTCGTCCAGCTGTAGGTATAGGTTGGTGTTCCGCCTCCAGGCGTTACGGTTATTGCACCATCCGTTGATCCGTTACAGCTTACATCCTGTCCGTTGTAATCGGAAGTTATCGTTGCCATGGATGTAACTGCGGTAGGTTCTGTAACTGTTACAGATGTAGTGGAAGTACATCCGTTCAGATCGGTGACTGTAACCGTATATGTTCCCGCGCCAACGCCCGTGGGCGATTGTGTAGTGGAACCGTTTGTCCAGCTGTAGGTGTATGTTGATGTTCCTCCGCCAGGCGTTACGGTTATTGCGCCGTCAGTCGATCCGAAGCAGCTAACGTCCTGCCCGTTGTAATCGGAGGTTACCGATCCGGCAGATGTAACGGCTGTCGGTTCTGTTACGGTTACCGATGCGGAAGTAGTGCATCCGTTCGCGTCAGTAATAGTAACAGTGTATGTTCCTGCGCTTACTCCTGCGGGAGATTGCGTGGTCGAACCGTTCGTCCAGCTATAGGTATAAGCGGGAGTTCCGCCGGCAGGCGCAGTGGTGATGCTTCCATCGGAGGCAGCAAAACAGCTTACGTCCCGTCCGTTGTAACCGGAGATAACGCTTGCCGTTGCTGTGAATGATGGCGGTTGCGCAACGGTTACTGTTGTTGTGCTTGTACATCCGTTTGCGTCAGTGACCGTCACGGTGTATGTTCCTGCGCCAACGCCTGTGGGTGATTGAGATGTTGATCCGTTTGTCCAGCTATAGGTGTACGCCGGTGTTCCTCCGCCGGGCGTTACGGTAACAGCTCCGTCAGTATATCCGAAGCAGCTTACATCCTGCCCGTTGTAATCAGAAGTTACCGATGCGAGGGATGTAACTGCAGTGGGTTGTGCAACGGTGACAGAAGCAGTCGAGGTACATCCGTTCAGATCGCTTACGGTAACGGTGTATGTTCCGGCTCCGACGCCGGCGGGTGATTGGGAGGTTGAACCGTTCGTCCAGCTGTACGCATACGTGGGAGTTCCTCCTCCGGGTGTTACGGTGATCGCGCCGTCAGTAGATGCAAAGCAACTTACATCTTGCCCGTTGTAACCGGAAGTTACCGACGCAGCTGATGTAACTGCGGTTGGCTGTGTTACTGTAACGGAAGCCGTGGTTGTGCAACCATTCGCATCGGTTACGGTGACGGTATATGTTCCAGCGCCGACGCCTGTAGGCGATTGTGAAGTTGATCCGTTCGTCCAGTTGTAGGTATAGCCGGGAGTTCCGCCGCCCGGAGTGGTTGTTATACTTCCATCGGCAGATCCGGTGCAGCTTACATCCTGTCCGTTATAATCTGAAGTGACGGCCGCTGTCGTGACCAGAAGCGCAGGCTCGGTGATGGTTACCGAAGCGGTAGTGGAGCATCCGTTCACATCGGTAACAGTGACTGTATATGTGCCCGCAGTAAGATTGTTCGCAGTGGCGGCGTTACCGCCGGATGGCGCCCAGCTATAGCTGTAGGCCGGCGTTCCGTTGGATGCGCTCACGGTAGCTGAGCCGTTATTCCCGCTGAAACATGAAACATCTGATGATGCCGATATCGTTGCGGAAAGTGTAATGGGTTGCGTAACGGTAACGGAAGCTGCGGAAGTACATCCGTTCGCATCGGTGACGGTAACAGTGTACGTTCCTGCGCCCACGCCTGCAGGTGACTGTGAAGTTGATCCGTTCGTCCAGCTGTAGGTGTAGGCCGGCGTTCCGCCTCCGGGTGTTACGGTAAGACTTCCGTCTGTTGATCCGTTACAGCTAACGTCCTGTCCGTTGTAATCGGATGTTACCGACGCTGCTGATGTAACTGCGGCGGGTTGTGTAATGGTAACAGAAGCAGTCGAGGTACATCCGTTCGCATCGGTGATGGTAACAGTGTATGTTCCTGCTCCGGCGCCCGTAGGCGATTGCGTAGTGGAACCATTTGTCCAGCTATAAGTATACGCCGGCGTTCCTCCGCCCGGTGTTACAGTGATAGCACCATCGGTCGATCCGCTACAGCTGACGTCTTGTCCATTATAGTCGGATGTTACGGACGCTGCAGATGTAACGGCGGTTGGTTGAGTAACGGTTACAGAAGCTGTAGCTGTGCAACCGTTCGCGTCGGTCGCAGTGACGGTATATGTTCCAGCTCCGACGCCTGCGGGCGATTGTGAAGTTGATCCGTTCGTCCAGCTGTAGGTATAACCGGGAGTCCCACCGCCGGGAGTAGCGGTAAGGCTTCCGTCGGTTGATCCGAAACAGCTTACCTGTTGCCCGTTGTAGTTGGATGTAACGCTTGCAGCGGTAGTGAGAAGAGCGGGCTGTGTAATCGTGGTGCTTGCGGTGCTTGTACATCCGTTTGCATCGGTAACTGTTATCGTATATGTTCCCGCAGGACGTCCGGAAGTGGATGAGCCCGTACCGCCGGCAGGAGCCCAGCTGTAGGTATAAGGCATTGTTCCGCCTGTGGCGCTTGCCGTAGCGGTTCCGTTGCTTCCTCCGAAACAGGATACGCTCGTTGTAGAGGTTATTGTTGCCGTTGGCGATCCTAGGTTATTTATCGTTGGCGTGGCGGTGCGTGTACAACCATTTGCATCGGTCACGGTCACGGTGTATGTTCCCGGAGCCAGGCCCGAAGCGGCATTTCCTGTTCCGCCCGAAGGCGCCCAGTTGTAAGTATAACTTCCTGTTCCGCCTCCCGCAGTAACGGTAGCAGCGCCGTTGTTATTTCCGCAGGTGGCATGAGTCAATGCAGTGACCGTAGCGGTAACCTGGGTGGGTTGTGTAAGAAGAGCGGCGGCGGTGCTTGTGCATCCGTTTGCATCGGTTACCGTTACCGTATAGTTTCCGGCAGAGAGTCCCGAAGCGGTATTTCCTGTACCCCCCGACGGTGCCCAGTTATATGTATAAGCTCCCGATCCGCCTCCGGCAGTAACAGTAGCTGAACCATTGCTACCTGCATTACACGAAATATTTGTTATGGAGCTGATCGTAGCTGTAAGCGCGGGCGGCTGAGTGATGTTCACGCTGGTGGTAGCCGTACATCCGTTCGCATCGGTTACGGTTGCGGTATACGAGCCTGCGGGCCGTGCGGAGATCGTAGCGCCCGTACCACCTGACGGCGCCCAATTATAGGTATATGCCGGTGTTCCTCCGCCTGCCGTTACGGTGGCGCTGCCATTGCTGCCGCCGAAGCAGAGAACATTAGCGGACGCGGAGATCGTGGCAGTAAGCTGTGTCGGTTGTGTAATGGTGGTGGAAGCGGTCGTGATGCAACCGTTCGCGTCGGTTACCGTCACCGTGTAGATTCCTGCGCCGAGGCCGGATGCAGTGGTGCCTGTGCCTCCGGATGGCGCCCAGCTGTAGGTAAGCGCTCCCGTGCCACCGGCTGCGGTAACGGTAGCCGTTCCGTTCGTTCCGCCGAAGCACGATACATTGGTGAACGCGGTGATACCGGCGGTAGGCGCAGCAAGGTTGTTGATGTTGGCAGTGGCAGTACGTGTACATCCCTTCGCGTCTGTTACGGTTACAGTATATGTTCCTGCAGGAAGCCCCGTTGCGGTAGACCCTGTGCCTCCGGACGGCGTCCAGCTATAGGTATACCCGGCCGTTCCGCCTCCCGCTGCAACAGTGGCGGATCCATTGGAACCGCTGCAGGTAGCGTCTGTGGTAGATGTGACGGTCGCCGTAAGCTGTGCCGGCTGAGTGATGATCGCTGTAGTTGTCTGTGTGCATCCGTTTGCATCGGATACTGTCACGGTATACGTGCCGGGCGCAAGTCCTGCCGCCGTGTTATTTGTTCCCCCGGACGGCGCCCAGTTGTAAGTATAACCGGGTGTTCCGCCGCTTGCCGATACCGTCGCGGAGCCATTGACCGCACCAAAGCAGCTGATATCGGTCTCTGAGCTTATCGTAGCAGCAGGCAGCGGATTTATCGTTACAGTTGCCGTTGCGGTGGCCGTACAACCTGCCGCGCTGGTTACCGTAACGGTGTATGTTCCGCCCATGGCTGCTGTAGCGGAAGGACGTGCAGGATTCTGTGTCCCGTTTGAATACGCTCCGGGACCGCTCCATGAATAAGTTCCTCCGCCGGTAGAATTCAATTGTATCGTTTGTCCTACGCAATACGGCCCGGTGTTGGAAGCTGTCGGTGCTGGCAGCGGATTTACGGTTACAGTTGCGGTGGCAGTCGCTGTACATCCAGCAGCGCTGGTTACCGTTACCGTATATGTTCCTGCATTTCCGGCAGCGGCAGGCGCTATCGTTGGATTCTGCGTTGCATTTGAATACGCCCCGGGTCCGGTCCATGAATAAGTTCCTCCGCCGGTAGAATTCAATTGTATCGTTTGCCCCACGCAATACGGTCCGGTGTTGGAAGCTGTCGGTGCTGGCAACGGATTTACCGTTACGGTAGTCGTTGCTGTGGCTGTACATCCGGCCGCGCTGGTTGCAGTCACCGTATATGTTCCGCTCATAGCTGTTGTGGCGGATGGGCGTGTGGGATTTTGTGTTGCATTGGTGAACGAGGACGGACCGGTCCATGCGTAAGTGTTACCACCGGTAGAATTCAATTGTATCGTTTGCCCCACACAATATGGTCCGGTGTTGGAAGCTGTTGGAGTAGGCAGCGGATTTACGGTTACCGTGGTAGTTGCAGTAGCTGTACATCCTGATGGATTGGTTACCGTCACGGTGTATGTTCCGCCCATGGCTGTAGTGGCGGAAGGACGTGCAGCATTCTGCGTTGCGTTTGAATATGCTCCGGGGCCATTCCACGCGTATGTTCCGCCTCCGGTGGAATTCAATTGTATTGTTTGCCCCACGCAGTACGGCCCGGTGTTCGAAGCCGTTGGCGTTGGCAGCGGATTTACGGTTACCGTGGTCGTTGCAGTAGCTGTACATCCTGATGGATTGGTTACCGTCACGGTGTATGTTCCGCCCATGGCTGTCGTGGCGGAAGGACGTGCAGGATTCTGCGTTGCATTTGAATATGCTCCGGGGCCATTCCAGGCGTATGTCCCGCCTCCGGTAGAATTCAATTGTATTGTTTGCCCTACGCAATAAGGCCCGGTGTTAGAAGCGGTCGGTGCCGGCAACGGATTCACAGTTACCGTTGTAGTAGCTGTGGCTGTACATCCTGCGGCGCTGGTCACCGTCACGGTATATGTTCCGCCCATAGCTGCAGTAGCGGAAGGGCGGGTAGGATTCTGTGTTGCGTTTGAATATGCTCCGGGACCGCTCCAGGCATATGTTCCACCGCCGGTAGAGTTCAACTGTATGGTTTGCCCCACGCAATATGGCCCGGTGTTCGATGCGGTCGGTGTGGGCAGCGGGTTCACCGTTACTGTTGTAGTAGCTGTAGTTGTACATCCTGCGGCGCTGGTTACCGTCACGGTATATGTTCCGGCCATTGCTGTTGTAGCGGAAGGACGTGTTGGATTTTGTGTTGTACTGTTGAACGAAGATGGGCCGCTCCACGAATATGTTCCGCCTCCGGTTGCATTCAGCTGAATGGTTTGTCCTATACAATATGCGCCGGAATTGGAAGCTGTAGGGATAGGCGACGGGTTCACGACCGCTGTGGTGGTTGCGGTTCCGGAACAGCCTGCCGCATTGGTAACCGTTACAGTGTATGTTCCGGGCGCGGTGGCTGCCGGGTTTTGCGCAGATGACGTAAAGCTGCCCGGTCCGGACCATGAGTAAGTTGTTCCCCCTGCCGCGCCAAGGTTGAATGTAGTGCCGGAGCAGATAGGGCTTGTATTGGATGCAGTGGGTGTAAGGGAGCTGATGGCAACGGTAACGGTGGCGTTGTCGCTCGGACAGGAGCCGCTGGCCGGAACAGTATATGTGTAGACGCCCGCAACGTTTGTTGCCGGATTAAAGTTGCCCAGGTGCCCGCTTCCGAGCGCCGAGGGGCCAGTCCAGGTGCCGCCTGTGGTAACTCCGCTTCCCAGCAGCGTGAAGAGATTTACCGGCGCCGCTCCGTTGCATATTGTCGTCGTATTGTTCACTCCGGCATAGGGGCCGGCAATTACGTTCACGCAAACAGTTGTGTCGTACGTACAGTTGAAGTTGTCGGTCATGGAGTACGTGTAGCAGTTGGAGCCGGTGGTGGTCGGTGTTACGGTGATGGTAGATCCGCTTGTGCCGGTGATCGTAGGACTGGGATTCCATCCCTGCGAGGAGACGGTGGGCGTAAATGAATAGTTTCCTGGCAGCAGGCCGGGAGCGAAGGTCAGTCCCCATGAGAAGATATACCCGTTGTCGACCGCAAGGTTATCGGTTACGGTAATGGTCCATGTGCCGTTGAGCGGGCAGCCTACCAGGTTGGCAAACGACTGGTTGGGCTGGTATGTGCCGGGCAGCATCGAGTTGTTGGCGGGAGATCCCGTCGAGGTCCAGTGTGTTCCCGCAGTGTTGGCGGCAAGCATGGTGGGCCATGTGGCTCCCATCGAAAAACAATAGTTCGCACCGGTTCCGGGGTTGGTAGTTCCGTTATCCAGCGCTCCTCCGAGGTATGTGCCTCCTCCGCCGGGGTATGGTTTCAATATGACCGACTGACCGTTTGGACACGTGAGCCGCAGAGCCAGGTCGCCGAGGTATGAGTGTTCCATATTCAGGCATACTTCCTGCAGATCGGTTGCTGAAGTTACCGCGGCGCCTGAGCTGAAGCAATCCACATTTACGCTTGTCTGGTACGAAACTCCCGATCCGTCAGGCAGGAACGTTTGTCCGCTTATAGGCGGTGTACAGTCATAGTTAAAAGGCGTTGGCGTAACCACACCGTTGATCGTCGTGGACTGCCCGAGACAGATGGAACCTGCCGCCGGCCCTGTACCTGCGAACGATGGAGTGGTGGATACCTGCACGATCTGGTTGAACCGGTTGTTATTCACACAACCTGTCGGATCGTTCACAAGCAGGTTTACGACATACACGCCTTCGTTGTTAAAAGTATGGCTGGCTGTAGCCCCCGTTACGAGCGGTCCGTCGTCGAAATCCCAGCGGTAAACGGCTCCCGATCCCGAGCCGGAGAAAGTTGCGCTGCCGTTGAAGGTAACGGATTGTCCCTGGCAGATACGTATAATTCCGCTGCCGTTGGCCGCGGGACTGGTACTGTTCAATACTGCATTGATGGTCTGGCAGGGAGTGGAGCAGGATATCGCGCCGGTCCATCCTGAAGCTACTCCGCTACCGTTGGAGGTGAAGCGGAAGGTGAGGCAGCCCGTAGTATTGGTGGAAGTCGCACTCACAAGCCCCGGCCCGCTGGTGCCGGTGTAAACGCCCAGCGTAGGAGCTCCAATGCTGTTTCCATCATAGATATAGAGGAAATCGGCATTGTTTTCCAGCGCAAATGCGGTAATGTTGATGACTACCCTGCTGCCCGGCGTACTGGGGCAGATAGTCATGGTAAGGTTCTGGTTGTTCGAATAGTTGCCGTTACCGCCATTATCGTTGAATGTTCCCGAACATGTCGATATGGAGGTGTTGCTCATATTGTATGTCTGTGAATATGAGGCAAGAGATAACGGAAAGAGGAGGAATAGGAGTAGGAGTTTTTTCATAATCATCGGGATTGATTTTGTCCTTTTATGAAAATGATATAGTCTGTGTTATCCACCCGGTACACTTTATCGGTGGGAGCAAAAAACTCAAGATTGTATTTCAGTGGATTGAAGCTGCCGGGATCGAAAACATGATCTCTCTGAAGGTGAGGATTATATAAGGTAAAAAGCGGGGCATCCGAAAGCCTGGGGAACTTTTCATCCGCGCTGAGCGGCAGCTTTTTCAGCTCGATCCGCTGGAAAAGAAGCTTTTCAATATGAATAAACCTTTCGGGATCCCTTTGCATCAATGGCTGCAGCGAATCTCCGTACACTTCCGCGATGCGGGTGTCGGTATGTTGAGCGTGTATGCGAAGGGTAAAAATGCTACATAATAGACATGCAATTAGTAAAACTCTTTTCATGGTGCTTGGTGTAGGTGTTTTTCATCGCTTTTTGAGTAAAGTGCGATAGCTGGTTAGTATTAGCTTGGTCTGAATGAGTAATACTAATAGTTTATTTTCAAAAAACAAAATTTACAGCACGCAAAAAAGCCCCGGAAATTAATATTCTCCGGGGCTTCTTTTTTGATAGTTTTTCTCTTTCGGTTATCGTATTAGGTTGATATGGCCGGTGTAGCTGGAGTCTTCATTTTTAAAGTTTTTCACGTAAATTTTATATACGTATACATCCTGCTTTGCGGGCTCATTAGTGTCGCGCATAAAGCCTGGCCATCCGATAGCCTGGCTGCCTGTAGTGTAAATCTGCTCTCCCCAGCGGTCGTATATTTCCATCCGTAACTCTTTGATCCCGCGACCGTGTACGAAGAAGATGTCATTGATCTTATCGCCGTTCGGGGTAAAGGTATTCGGAATGTAAATGGAAAACTCGGGGATCACATCGATGCAGATATTATCCGAATCTGTACATCCCTGGTTGGTGGATACGGTAAGGGTAATGCAGTAGGTGCCACTGTCCCCGTAAGCATGCGTTGGGTTTTGCTGGGTACTTCCCGAGCCGTCTCCGAAATCCCAGTTCCATGACGAAGCCCCGGTAGAAGCATCGGTCATCACGATAAGCGGTTCGGATTCGGAAACCTGCGTGCTGTTTACAGTGAATGCAGCTACAGGATTTGCATATACCTGGAGGAAGTTGTTGAGGGTCTGTGTCGCAGTACATCCGTCGGCAGTGGTTACCGAAAGCGTGATGTCGTAAGATCCCGGGGTGTTGAAGCATTCGGCGGGATTCTGCTGGCTGGAGAAGTCAGTGCCGTTTGCTTCCCAGTCCCATGCGGTCACAGTACCTCCCGTTATGGTGGTAAGGTCGCTGAAGTTCACGCAAAGCGGCGCGCAGCCGTTCAGGTCGTCTGCGGTAAAGTTCACCGAAGGCGTAGGATATACTGTTACGCTTACTGTTGCTGTATTGGAGCATCCGTTTCCATCGGTCACGGTTACCGTATACGTACCGGAGTTTACCGGCGCGGCTCCTGTTATGTTTGGATTTTGCACTGCCGATGCGTATGTATTCGGTCCCGCCCACGAATAACCTGTGCCGCCTGATGAGGTGAGGTTCAGGTTAGCTCCTTCGCATATCGGGCTGTTGCTTCCGGCCGTGGCCACCGGCAATGGATTTACCGTTACGCTTGTGGTGGCAGTAGCGGTACAGCCTGCAGCGCTTGTTACCGTTACGGTGTAGGTTCCGGAATTAACTACGGCGGCAGGTGAAATGGCCGGGTTTTGCGTGGCGTTGCCGTACGCGTTTGGTCCCGCCCAGGAATACCCGGTCCCACCGGAAGAATTCAGTTGTATTGTAACGCCTGCGCAATATGGTCCCGTGTTGGAAGCCGTAGGCACGGGCAACGGATTTACTGTAACCGTTGTGGTTGCGGTAGCCGAGCAGTTGTTGGCGTCTGTCACGGTCACGGTGTATGTTCCGGAATTGACTACGGCAGCTGGTGAAATGGTTGGGTTCTGCGTGGCATTGCTGTATGCGTTCGGTCCGTTCCAGGAATACCCCGTTCCGCCGGAAGAATTCAATTGTATCGTCGTGCCTGCACAGTAGGGGCCTGTATTCGACGCTGTGGCCGGTGGCAATGCATTCACGGTAACTGTAGTAGTGGCGGTAGCCGAACAGTTGTTTGCATCGGTCACGGTCACAGTATACGTTCCGGAGTTCGCCACTGCGGCTGGAGTGATGGCGGGGTTTTGTGTCGCGTTGCTGTATGCATTCGGTCCTGCCCAGGAGTAACCTGTGCCTCCGGCAGAATTAAGCTGAATGGTTGCTCCGGCGCAATATGGCCCGGTGTTGGAAGCGGCAGGCAGAGGCAGCGGATTCACGGTAACTGTAGTAGTGGCGGTAGCCGAGCAGTTGTTGGCATCGGTCACGGTCACGGTGTACGTTCCGGAATTTACTACGGCAGCGGGTGTAATAGCCGGGTTCTGCGTGGCGTTGCTGTATGTGTTCGGCCCGGTCCAGGAATAGCCGGTACCGCCGGTGGAGTTGAGCTGAATGGTCGTTCCCGCGCAATATGGCCCGGTGTTGGAGGCGGTGGGCGTGGGTAGTGGATTCACGGTCACGGTAGTGGTGGCAGTGGCTGTACATCCGCCTGTCGCAGTCACCGTTACGGTATATGTTCCCGACATACCTGTCGTAGATGACGGAATGGTCGGATTTTGTGTCGCATTGCTGTAGGCAGCTGGTCCCGCCCAGGAATAACCTGTGCCTCCGGATGAGTTCAGCTGGATCGTTGCTCCTGCGCAGTACGGCCCGGTGTTGGATGCTGTGGGCGTTGGCAACGCGTTCACGGTAACCGTTGTGGTGGCCGCAGCTGTACAGCCCGCAGCGGTGGTCACGGTCACTGTGTAGGTTCCGGAGTTTGCCACTGCGGCGGGTGTGATCGTTGGATTCTGTGTGGCATCGGAATATCCGCCCGGTCCGCTCCATGAATAGGTTCCGCCGCCGGTCGAGTTCAGTTGTATGGTTGCTCCGGCGCAGTAAGGTCCGGTGTTGGAAGCGGTGGGTGTCGGCAATGGATTTACGGTTACGGTAGTGGTAGCAGTTGCGGAGCAGTTATTCGCATCGGTCACAGTTACGGTATAGGTTCCGGCATTAGCTGCAGCTGCAGGCGCAATTGTCGGGTTCTGTGTTCCATTGGTGTATGCGTTTGGTCCGGTCCAGGAATATCCTGTTCCGCCTGTAGAGTTCAATTGTATGGTTGCTCCGGCGCAGTAAGGCCCGGTGTTGGAAGCTGTAGGCGTTGGCAACGGATTTACGGTTACCGTTGTGGTGGCGGTAGCCGTACAGCCGCCAATCGCTGTTACGGTCACAGTATAGGTCCCGGAATTTGCTACAGCAGCAGGCGTAATCGCCGGATTCTGCGTTGCGTTCGTATATCCGCCCGGGCCGCTCCAGCTATAGGCCGCTCCTCCGCCGGAATTCAGTTGAATGGTCTGTCCTGCGCAATAAGGCCCTGTGTTCGAAGCTACAGGCGCCGGCATTGGGTTTACGGTCACCGTTGTGGTGGCCGTGGCTGTACAGCCGGCCGCTGTTGTTACGGTCACGGTGTAGGTTCCCGACATGGCCGTTGCAGATGTCGGAATGGAAGGGTTCTGCGTAGCATCGGAATATCCGCCCGGACCGCTCCAGGAATATGTTCCGCCGCCTGTGGAATTCAGTTGAATGGTTTGCCCTGCACAATACGGTCCTGTATTAGAAGCTGTAGGCGTTGGCAACGGATTTACGGTTACGGTGGTGGTTGCCGTTGTGGTACATCCTCCCACACCGGTCGCGGTTACGGTATATGTTCCCGACATGGCTGTAGTTGATGCGGCAATGGTCGGGTTTTGCGTGGCATTTGTATACCCGGCCGGTCCGTTCCAGGAATACGTTCCGCCGCCTGTGGAGTTCAGTTGAATGGTCGCTCCCGCGCAGTATGGCCCGGTATTAGAAGCGGTCGGTACGGGATTCGGATTCACGGTCACCGTTGTGGTGGCGGTGGCTGTACAGCCCGCAGCGGTAGTCACGGTCACGGTATATGTTCCGGACATAGCCGTGATGGATGTCGGGATGGATGGGTTCTGTGTGGCATCGGAATATCCGCCGGGGCCGCTCCAGGAATAGGTTCCCCCGCCGGTGGAGTTCAGTTGAATGGTCGCTCCCGCACAATACGGCCCGGCGTTGGAAGCCGTGGGTGTCGGCAATGGGTTTACGGTAACGGTAGTTGTTGCCGTGGCTGTACAGCCGGAGGCATTAGTTACCGTTACGGTATATGTTCCAGACATGGCAACTGTAGAAGCCGCGATTGTCGGATTTTGCGTGGCATTCGTATACCCGGCAGGTCCGCTCCATGAATAGGTTCCGCCGCCTGTGGAATTCAGTTGAATGGTCGCTCCCGCGCAATACGAACCCGTGTTGGATGCGGTGGGCACGGGATTCGGATTCACGGTCACCGTTGTGGTGGCAGTGGCCGTACAGCCGGCCGCCGTTGTTACGGTCACGGTATATGTTCCAGACATGGCAACTGTAGAAGCTGCGATCGTAGGATTCTGCGTGGCGTTCGTATATCCGGCAGGTCCGCTCCAGGAATACGTTCCGCCGCCGGTCGAGTTCAGTTGGATGGCGGCGCCTTCACAATATGGTCCGGTGCTGGAAGCTGTCGGTGCCGGCAACGGATTTACGGTAACGGTAGTGGTTGCCGTAGCCGTGCAGCCGTCGGCATTGGTTACCGTTACGGTATATGTTCCCGACATGGCTGTGGTGGACGCAGCGATCGTAGGATTCTGGGTAGCGTTAGAATACCCTGCCGGTCCGCTCCATGAGTAAGTTCCGCCGCCGGTTGCGTTCAGCTGAATTGTCGTGCCCGCACAATACGGGCCGGTATTGGATGCTGTAGGAACCGGCACAGGATTTACCGTAACGCTGACGGTAGAAGATCCGGTACAGCCGCCGGCATCGGTAACGGTCACCGTATAGGTTCCCGAATTCGCCGGCGCAGCCGGGTTAATGGATGGGTTTTGTGTAGCGTCTGTATATCCTCCCGGTCCGTTCCACAAATATGTTCCGCCGGCAATTGTCGTTACTGTGAGATTCAATGCCTGTCCCTGGCATACAGGGCTGTTGCTGCCGGCTGTTACCACAACAGCGCTGTTCACTGCAACGGTGGTGGTAGCTGACGCTGTACAGCCTGCTGCGCTGGTCACGGTCACGGTATAGGTTCCTGCATTTCCGGGCGCCGCCGGAGATATTGTTGGGTTTTGCGTGGCATTTGCATATCCGGACGGTCCACCCCATAAGTATGTTCCTCCGCCGGTGGAGTTCAGCTGTATTGTCGCTCCCTGGCAGTACGGTCCTGTGTTGGATGCAGTGGCTGCAGGCAGCGGGTTCACCGTAACGGTGGTCGTTGCTGTGGCCGTACATCCGGAAGCATCCGTTACCGTTACGGTATATGTTCCCGACATCGCAACTGTAGAAGCCGCGATCGTCGGATTCTGTGTAGCGTTAGAATATCCTGCGGGTCCGTTCCATGAGTATGTTCCGCCGCCGGTCGCGTTCAGTTGTATTGTTGCTCCCACGCAATACGGCCCTGTATTCGACGCGGTAGGCGCAGGCACAGGATTGATCGTTACTGTCGTAGTGGCTGTAGCGGTACATCCCGCCGCACTGGTCACGGTTACGGTATAGAGTCCTCCCATAGCCCCCGTTGCGCCGGGCCGTGTCGGGTTCTGCGTCGCGTTGGTATATCCTCCGGGTCCGCTCCACGAATATGTTCCGCCGCCGGTAGAGTTCATCTGTATCGTTGCTCCCGCGCAATATGGCCCCGTATTCGACGCGGTAGGCGTTGGCAGCGGATTTACGGTTACCGTGGTAGTGGCCGTTGCCGTGCATCCTGCCGCACTTGTCACGGTCACGGTATATGTTCCTGCATTACCTGCCGCTGCGGGAGATATCGCCGGGTTTTGTGTCGCATTGGTATATCCTCCCGGTCCGGCCCATGAATAGGTTCCTCCGCCGGTAGCATTCAGCTGTATGGTTTGTCCCACGCAATATGGGCCCGTGTTGGAAGCAGTGGGCGCTGGCAACGGGTTTACGGTAACGGTAGTCGTTGCGGTTGCGGTACATCCCGCCGCGCTGGTCACGGTCACGGTATAGGTTCCCGCCATAGCCGCGGTTGAGCCGGGCCGTGCCGGATTCTGCGTTGCGTTGGTATATCCTCCCGGTCCAGCCCATGAATAGGTTCCTCCGCCGGTAGCATTCAGTTGTATGGTTTGTCCCACGCAGTATGGCCCCGTGTTCGAAGCGGTGGGTGCGGGCAATGGATTTACGGTGACGGTCGTGGTTGCGGTCGCGGTACATCCCGCCGCGCTGGTCACAGTCACGGTATAGGTTCCTGCCATAGCCGTAGTTGAGCCGGGCCGGGTCGGGTTTTGCGTCGCGTTGGTATATCCACCGGGACCCGCCCACGAATAGGTTCCTCCGCCGGTAGCATTCAGCTGTATGGTTTGTCCCACGCAGTATGGTCCGGTGTTCGAAGCGGTGGGCGCAGGCAGTGGATTTACGGTAACGGTTGTCGTTGCGGTTGCGGTACATCCCGCCGCGCTGGTTACGGTCACGGTATAGGTTCCCGCCATGGCGGTAGTTGAGCCGGGCCGTGTCGGGTTTTGCGTCGCGTTGGTATATCCACCGGGACCTGCCCACGAATATGTTCCTCCGCCGGTTGCATTCAGCTGTATGGTTTGTCCCACGCAGTATGGGCCCGTGTTGGAAGCGGTGGGCGTGGGCGGCGGATTTACTACGACGTTGGTAGTGGCGCTGGCCGTACATCCTCCCGCGCCGGTTACCGTTACAGTATAGGTTCCTCCCATGGCCGTAGTTGCTCCCGGCCGTGTCGGGTTTTGTGTTGCATTTGCAAATCCTCCGGGGCCGGTCCATGAATATGAGCCTCCGCCGGTGGAGTTGAGTTGTATCGTTTGCCCTACGCAATATGGGCCCGTATTTGCCGCTGTCGCCACAGGGCCCGGATTGATCGTCACCGTTGTGGTCGACGAAACCGTACATCCGCCCCCGAACGTCGCCACCACTGTGTATGTGCCGGCCATGGCAGTGGTAACCCCCGGCCGTGTCGGGTTCTGCAACGCGCTTGTAAATGCGCCCGGACCTGTCCAGCTATATGTTGCTCCTCCAACGGCCGTCGTTGTGAGATTGAGCGTTGCGCCGGCGCATAACGGTCCGTTGTTCCCCGCGGTAAAAGGTGGCGGAGGGGACTGTGTTACGGTTACTGTGTTGGTCGACTGGCAATTGAGCGCATCGGTAATGGTAACGGTATATGTTCCCGCCGCGAGCCCCGTGACCGTATTGGCTCCCGGTGCGTTCATCGTGGAGGAACTGTATCCCGAAGGTCCGGCCCACGAGTAATCGTACGGCCCCGATCCTCCCACGGGCGTCGCTGTAGCGGATCCGGTAGAAGCGCCGGGACAGATGACGGCCGAAAAGGTCATGGTCGGCGGGCAGCATGAGCCGTTCGCAAAATATGTATTGACGGCGTCGTCCGTACAGCCAAGACTTGTCCAGCTTCCCGATTCTCCATCGCCCGAAGTGGAAAAGACAACGCTCAGGTCGCAGCCGGGATTACACCCCGTGTTTGCCTGGATGGTAAAGCAGAAGTCCCATACGCCTGCAGGTACGATGCCCGTGCCGTTCTCGATCTCGTCGCCATAGTTATTCCCGGGGTTTCCGTCGCCGGCGCCACCACCGCCAAGCGGGGCAACGGTGCGGTCGAAATACCATCCCGCAGGCCAGCCCGAGCCCTGGTTATCGGTTATACCTCCCGCATAATAGTTCCAGTTCCCTTCGCCTCCCCAACTTGTAACGGCAGAAGGCGTAAGCGTGGAAAGGTTCCAGCAATTGCCCACCGTAAGCTGCACGCCATGGAACCAGTTGGTATTGATCTCGTTATATTGGGTGGGATGAAAGCAGAATTGCACTGACTGCCCTGGCTGGTAAGTACCGTTTATCGGCGGCGGGTTGGCCGTAATAACAGAAGAGGTCATACAGTCCGCGCAATCGATATTATTGGTAACGCTCAGGTTGAAATTCCCTGTAGATCCGCCGGATCCGCTCACCTGTATATAATATGTGGCGCCAACGGTAAGCTGCTCCACTGTAAGGGTAACATTTGTTCCTGCCGTCGTGGCGCAGCCTTCGGCGGTAAGGCTTCCGCATGCTCCCGACCACAGGGCCAGGTTCACGCCGGTAAGCGATCCGTTTACATTGATCACCGCCTGGTAGCCGGTAGCTGTGAATGAATACCAGACATCATTCTGCAGGGTTCCCATTGCGCCGCCCGGGTTACAGGTGGTCAGGTAGGGATATGGATTGCTTGGTGTGGCATTGATATTACTGGTTGCCAGCACGCTCGCTGTTCCCGCTCCGCTCGGGCATCCCGCAGGCACCGGAACGGCTATATTGATAGCTCCCGCGCAGTTATCGTTGGCCGGTTGTGCGTAAAGTTGCGGCAGACCAACAAGACCGGCAAAAAACAGAAGAAAAAGTAACCATCTTTTCATAGGTGAATGTGTGTGCTTTGTTAGGTAGCATAGGTTTGTAAATCGGCGCTTTTATCGGTTCTTCGCAGTGTTGGTTTGATATTCGGCGGCTATTTTGCCGTTGGCGATAAGATGGAGCACGGGCGGACGGTAAGTCACGGGATTCTCCTGGCGGTATTCCGACGCGTTCACATTCATGCCGGCTGCCGCCATTTCGTTTGCGGAGAGCAGCTCAAACGTAAGCCCGTTATCAAAGGATAGCTTTACACGCTCATTCTGCAGGCGGTACGACTCCATATCGGCATTCTCGATCGCCGTGATATAGCTGGCGGTATTCTGGGCTGTTCCGTTTTCCGTAATAACAAAGCTGCCGGCCGGCGTCTGCGCCATGCCAACTGATACAAATAGAAAAACAAGCAGGGAAAGGGTGTAAAGTTTCTTCATAGCACTGAGAGGGTTAAGATGCAATTAGTCAGATGCCCTGTTATTTAAAACAGTTGCATTTCAAATTTAACATTTTTCCTGCCAGTGGTGATTTTGTTAATAAAATTTTATGGAAAGGCAACAAAAGGTGGCGGGAATGATAAAAACAGCGGTGCGAATGTTAATATTCGAAGGCGCCGATATCCGGCTGGCCTGAATATGTGCGGTTGGAACCTTTCAGGTCGAAAAGCAGGCGGGAGATATGTTGCTGCACGTAGGCGCCATTCCCGCTGTTGATGGCAGGCGATCCTTCCTTGATCCTGAAGTCCTGGAAGAACGGACCGAAAAACTCCGGTTCCTCGTTCTTTATGATCACGTTGTAACGGTTGGTATTTTCCGTCGGCTCATCGGGGTCCAGGCGAAGCAGGCAATGGTTGAAACGAAAGTTGAGCGCAGCTGTGGCGGTGCTGTCGAAGCCAAACTCGTTTTCCACGTTCCCGTATACGATCCCATTGTTCATTTCAAAGTTCAGGTCGTCGTCTATTACAGTCACGCCGTCGTAATAATAATTGCTGATGAACAGGCAGGGAAAGTTTCTCGTGCTTCCGCCCCAGTAGTTCACAAAAGTGGAATGGTAGAACTTTACGTTTCCGCCATAAGTAAATGCTGCCGTATATTGCCCGCAGTTAGAGACCAGCGTGTTGAACCCGGTTATGTCAAAGTTTCGCGAAAATATCCCGATCCCGCTCATATTCTGTACCGCCACATTTTCAAGCTGCAGATGGTTGGGCGTATTCATCACGCCTCCGAGCGCCGAAGTATTGTCGCATTGCAACCCGATAAACCCGTTTTTGATCACCGCATTGCGGATAATATTGTCTGTGCTTCCCTCATTGATGAGGATGCGGTCCCATTGCCCCGGCTGGTTTTCGTAAGCGGATGCGAGCCGCGTGCCCTGGAAGGTAACGGGATTATTGAGATCGCCGAGCACTCTCAGCGTAGCATCATTATACACCCACAGCGCCCCGTTATTGAAGAAATGGACCCGCGTGCCGGGATCTACGGTAAGCGTGCATCCGGAATCCACGACGGCCCATCCCACTATTACGATCGGCTTGCCCGATTTCCACGTAGTATTGCAGGGAATGACAGAATAAGGAAGAATGCTTCCGTTGGAATAAAACAATGTATCGGTAGGATAGTAGTAATAAGCGTCCTGCCCGGGCACCGCAAGCTGTACCTGCTTTGTGCTTCCGTTGGCGGAAAAGACCACCGAATCCTGGTAGATCAGCGGAGTACTGCCGCCGTTGGGATTCAGCGTTACCTCGAGGAAAATATAAACGGAATCGTGTCCGTCGATCTCCACTTCATCCACCGAGTGGCCCGGCACTCCGTTCACATTCATCCGGAACACAGAGCTGTTGCCCGAAGCGACGGAGATGTTTGATAAGGTAATGGGCGCGCTGCCTGTGTTGCGTACGATCAGCACTTCGGTAGAAGAGCCCATTTGTGTAAAAACGGTATCGAAAAAAACCGTATCCCTCGAAAATTCGATCTGGCTCAGCTCACCCTGTCCTTCGCCGGAGCAGGAAAAAAAGAGCATGGCTGCCACGGCCAGGGGAATGATAAAAGAAAAGATATGTGCAGGTTTACGCAAAACAGGATATATGTTCAGGATAACTTTCAATCGCCGCTTTTATTTTATGTAAGCTTTTCGGACAGGCGAATTTAGCAAAAATTCCACGCGTGAAATGAAATAAAACCGGCGACGCAGGGTGAAGCGTTCAGCTACCGTTACGCCTTGATGTTGTATTCTTTTATCTTCCTGTACAGCGTTCTTTCGGAGATACCCAGCTCTCTTGCCGCGTTCTTCCGCTTGCCGCGGTGCTTCTGCAGCGCTTTGGTGATCAGCTCCACTTCGCGGTCTTCGAGCGAGAGCGATTCTTCCACTTCCTGGTGCGATACCGTCGAAGGCGTGTGAATGATGGCGGGCGAATCGATAGGATGCGCCTGCAATGGCTCGTAATCGTCATACAGCCGCTTGATGAGCTGGGAGTTCGAATCGCTGAGCGACAGCTCGTCCCCGCCGTTCTGCATGATGGTCATCACCAGCTTTTTCAGATCGGTGATGTCTTTTTTCATATCGAAAAGGAACTTGTACAATAGTTCCCTGTCGGTAATATTTTCAAATCCTCCTTCGCCCGTTTTCATCAGCATCGGTATGGCCGATCCTGTGTCCTGCGGAATATATTTGCGCAGCGTTTCCGCGCTGATGTCGCGTGTATGTTCGAGAATGGAGATCTGCTCGGTAAGATTTTTCAGCTGGCGTACATTGCCAGGCCAGCGGTAGTTTTCGAGGAATTGTTTTCCGTCTTCTGTCAGGCGTATCACTGGCATCCGGTACTTTTCGGCAAAATCGTGCGCAAACCTACGGAACAGCAATTCGATATCTTCCTTGCGTTCGCGCAGCGCGGGAATATTTACCGGAACGGTGTTGAGGCGATAGTAAAGATCTTCGCGGAACTTGCCGTTGTTCACGTAGTCCAGCATGCTGATGTTGGTAGCGGCCACCACGCGCACGTCGGTCTTCTGCACTTTCGACGATCCCACGCGGATGAACTCACCTGTCTCGAGCACACGCAGCAGGCGGACCTGTGTCTGCAACGGAAGATCCGCTACCTCGTCGAGGAAGATCGTTCCGCCGTTCACTACCTCGAAGTAACCTTTGCGCGAATCGTGCGCTCCGGTGAACGAACCTTTTTCATGCCCGAACAATTCGGAATCGATGGTGCCCTCCGGGATCGCTCCGCAGTTGACAGCAATGAATGGCCCGTGCCTGCGCGAGCTGAGCTGGTGTATGATCTTCGAGAAAACTTCTTTTCCCACGCCGCTTTCTCCCGTTATCAATACGGTAAGATTCGTACCTGCCACCTGCTGGGCAATGTCGAGCGCGCGGTCGAGAAGGGGAGAGCTCCCGATGATCCCGAACCTGTTTTTTATTTCCTGTAAAGTCATTGTATGATCAGATTTTTAGAACGCGGAGAAGATTTTCAGATATCTCCCAGCAATGTGGCGGAGGTACAATCGCGTACCGTCACCGTTACGTAATCGCCCGGTTTGAAATCTTTTTTCGGGAATACGATCACCTTGTTCTGGCTGTTCCTTCCGTACAGCTCGTTCTCATTTTTTTTGGAGGTGCCTTCTACCAGCACGCGGAATGTTTTGCCGATATCCTCGCGGTTGCTTTGCAGCGACATCTGCGTTTGCAGCGCGATCACTTCCTGCAGCCTCCTGTTCTTCACGTCGTGCGGCACGTCGTCTTTGTATCTGCGTTCGGCCAGTGTTTTGGGCCGTTCGGAATAGTTGAACATGTACGCGTAATCGTAGCGCACCCATTCCATCAGCGATAACGTGTCCTGGTGCTCTTCTTCGGTCTCGCCGCAGAACCCGGTAATGATATCGGTGGAAATGGAACAATCGGGCATGTGTTTCTTTATCGCGCGGATACGGTCCATATATTCCTCCCGGCTGTAACCGCGGTTCATCCTGTTCAGCACATCGGTGTTGCCCGACTGCACCGGCAGGTGAATGTAGCGGCAGATATTTTCGTGGCGCGACATTACGTGAAGCACTTCGTCGGTCATATCGCGCGGGTTGGATGTTGTGTACCGCACGCGCAGATCAGGGTGTATGGAAGCCACGCGCCCGAGCAGAGTGGCAAAGCTTACGCTGTTCTTCTGCTCTTCTTCCGAAAGGTTTTTGAATTCTTTTTTCGCGCCGCCGCCGAACCATAAGTAGGAATCCACGTTCTGTCCCAGCAGCGTAACTTCCCTGTAGCCGGCATGGAAGAGCTCTGTCGCTTCCTGCAGGATGGTCTCCGGGTTGCGGCTGCGCTCACGCCCGCGGGTGAATGGCACTACGCAGAAGGAGCACATATTGTCGCATCCGCGCATGATGGAAATGAACGCGGTGATACCGTTGCCGCCAAGCCGCACGGGGCTGATGTCGGCGTACGTCTCTTCGAGCGACAGTAACACGTTGATGGCTTTATTTCCGTCGTCAGCCTGGTGCACAAGATCGGGCAGCGAGCGGTAGGCATCGGGTCCCACTACGATGTCCACCAGTTTTTCTTCTTCCAGGAATTTTTCTTTCAGCCGCTCGGCCATACAGCCCAGCACGCCGACCACAAGCCCGGGCCTGCGTTTTTTCAGGCTCTTGAACTCGCTGAGCCGCTGGCGTACCCGCTGTTCGGCATTTTCGCGGATGGCGCAGGTATTTACAAAGATCACATCGGACTCATACAGGTTAGGCGTAGTATGATAACCATGGTCTTTCATGATCGACGCCACGATCTCGCTGTCAGAAAAATTCATCTGGCAGCCGTAGCTTTCTATATATACTTTTTTTCCGCCTTCTTCGGGTGTTCCGGCCAGCAGTGTAGCCGCGCCCTGGCGGGTTTCGTCTATTTCCTTTTTCTCTATTGTGAACATAAAACGGTTTCCAGGCTACAAAAATAAGCAAATAAACCATGTGGTGACAAAATGTCAGCCCTTTCTGTCCCGTTAAAAATTGAAAAAGACGAATCCGGTGATTAACAGCTTCGTTTTTTAAACCAACGGCTGATACAGCGGCATTGCGGTGTGGAAAAGCTTCCGGGGTTGAAATCTTATTGATCTCCACCGTGCAGGAGATAGGTCGATGCCTCAAATATTTGTATTTTTGCCACGTTACATTGTGATATACAGAAAACATGGGTATACTGCTAGGACTATTCGGAGCTGAACCGATACAGGACTTTCGCATAGTGGAGGGCGCATCTAAGAGCCTCATTATTTGGGCCGTACCGGCAATGATATTGTTTACGGCGCTGGAGATCATCATTTCGTATTACCAGAACCGGAAATATTATGAGACCAAGGAAACGATCGGGTCCATTGGTGTCGGACTGGGAAATCTCGTGGTGGGATTCGGACTGAAGCTGATCCTGCTGGAAGGCGTTGTGCTTATCTACAACTGGGTGCCATGGCGCATGGAGCTCAACTGGTGGACGTTCCTGCCCTGTTATATCATTTACGATCTATGCTCGTACTGGGCGCACCGCGTATCGCACCAGCAGCGATTCTGGTGGGCAACGCACGTGGCGCATCACTCCGGCGAGTATTATAACCTGGCTGTATCGTTCCGCCTGAGCTGGGTGCAGCATCTCAAGATCATTTTCTTCCTGCCGGTGGCTTTCATCGGTTTTCATCCTGTTATATTTTTCATTACCTATCAGCTTGCGGTATTGTTCCAGTTCTGGGTACATACGGAGTACATCCGCCGGCTTCACCCGATCATCGAGTATATTTTTGCCACGCCGTCCAACCACCGCGTCCACCACGGTTCACAGGAGAAATACATCGATAAGAATTATGCCGCTACTTTTATTTTCTGGGACAGGATGTTCGGCACTTACCAGCCGGAAGAAGAGCAGGTGATCTACGGACTTACAACCAACATCGAACATAAGGCCAATCCGTTTTATGTCAATTTCCACGAGTACATAGATATGTGGAAAGATGTAAAATCGGCGAAGGGTGTTCGCCAAAAGCTGTTCTATGTTTTCGGCAGCCCCACCAAGATCATGCTTGAGAAAAAAGCGATGATGGAAAAAGCCGGGCAGCAGCAACCGCCCGTGAACAAAGAGGAGGAAGTAGCAGCCTGATGGAGCTCCGCAGGGATTTTTCTTTACAGCCGTACAACACTTTCGGGTTATCAGTTTCCGCTGAATATTTTACATCTGCCGCCGATACCGGCGAGCTGCAGGAAGCGTTGCAGTTTGCCCGCGAAAAGGGCCTGACCGTATTAGGCGGCGGAAGCAACATCCTGCTTACGCGAAATGTTCCGGGGCTTACGCTGCGCATCGGCCTTTTGGGAATTGAGCAGGTTGGCGAGGACAGCGAATTTTACTACATCCGTTCGGCCGCAGGCGAAAGCTGGCACAAGCTGGTGATGTATTGCGTGGAGCGCGGGTTCGGAGGAATTGAGAACCTTTCACTGATACCCGGAAGCGCAGGCGCCGCCCCCATGCAGAATATCGGCGCTTACGGAGTGGAGCTGAAGGATGTGTTCGAAGAGCTGGAAGCGCTCAACATACACACGAAAGAAAAGCATATTTTCCGCCTGGAGGATTGTGATTTCGGTTACCGTTCCAGCGTATTCAAAACAACAGAAAAAGGAAATTATATCATTCTTTCGCTCACGCTGAAGCTGCGGAAGAAGCCTGAGTTTTCCACCACGTACGGAGCCATTACACAGGAGCTGGAAAAAATGGGAGTGACGGAACTTTCCGTAAAGGCCATAAGCGACGCGGTGATAAACATCCGCAGAAGCAAGCTTCCCGACCCGGCAGAGATCGGCAATGCCGGAAGCTTTTTCAAAAACCCGGTGATCGGTAAAGCGGAATTTGACCGCCTGAAGAAAATGTACCCGGATGTAGTTCATTATACACAGCCCGGCGGCGAAGAAAAGCTTGCAGCGGGATGGCTCATCGAAAAAGCCGGATGGAAAGGCAAAACATTTGGGAATTACGGGGTACACAAGAACCAGGCGCTGGTGCTGGTCAATTACGGCGGAGCTTCCGGAAGCGATATTTACCGGCTTTCGGAAGATATCATACATGATATCCGCGAAAAATTCGGCGTGCAGTTGGAACGTGAAGTGAACGTGATCTGATCTTCTGCTGCGGATTGCAAATCCGCGCCAATGCGACCGTAGCGGATGCTACGATCAGTACTAAATCCGCATCAGCCGATCTCGCTCAGCTCCAGCCAGCGGTCGGTCTTGGCGTCGATCTGCCGCGTTACCTCTCCCAGCCGCTCAGTGACTTTCAGTAATTCTTCATGATCTGCAATTCCGCTGTTGAGCCGTGCATTCAGCTCTTCTTTTTCCTTTTCGAGCAACGGCAGCTCTTTTTCTATCTGCTCGAATTCCAGTTTTTCCTTGTACGATAATTTTATCTTTTTCTTGTCAGCGGCAGCCGGCGCAGCGTCGGTAACAGTTATTTCTTCCGGCATAGAAACGGCGACAGTATCTTTTTTCTTCTTCTCGTATTCTTCCAGGTCTTTTGCAATACGATACTCCGTGTAATTTCCTCCGAATACCTTCACTTCTCCGTTCTCAAAAACGAAGATCTGGTCCACGAGCTTATCCATGAAATACCTGTCGTGGCTTACTACAATGAGGCAGCCCTCGTACTCCAGGAGAAAATCTTCGAGCTTGTTCAGCGTAAGAATGTCGAGGTCATTTGTCGGCTCGTCGAGAATAAGGAAGTTGGGATTCTGCAATAGCACGGTAAGCAGGTACAGCCGTCTTTTTTCCCCCCCGCTGAGCTTGGATACAAAAGTGTACTGCATCTCCGGCGGAAAGTCGAAACGCTGCAGCAGCTGGGATGCCGTTACGCGCGCGCTGCGATCCACGTCGATCACTTCGGCGATATTTTTGATCACCTCGATCACGCGCTGGTCTTCCTTCAGCTTCATTCCCTGCTGATCGTAGAAGCCGAACTCGATCGTTTCTCCCACGCTGATCTTGCCGCTGTCTGCCGGCTCTTTCCCGGTTATCATTTTCAGGAAAGTGGATTTTCCGCTTCCGTTGTTTCCCACGATCCCGATCCTTTCGCCGCGCCGGAAAGAGTATGTGAATTTATCGATCAGCTTTTTATCGCCGTATGATTTCGATACTTTGATCAGCTCAAGGATCTTGCTTCCCATACGTTTCATTCGCATGTTGATGTCGATCTCCCTCCGCTTCCGCAGACTGAATGCTTTATCGCGTATATCCTCGAAAGCGTCCACCCGGCTTTTCGATTTGGTGCCGCGCGCTTTAGGCATCCGCCGTACCCATTCCAGCTCGCGATGGTACAGGTTTCGCGCTTTTTCCACTTCGCTCAGGCGGGACGCTTCGCGCTCGGATTTTTTCTGGAGAAAGTACTCGTAGTTCCCAGAGTACTGGAAGATCTCGCCCTCGTCCATCTCATAAATGTCGGTGCAGACGTTGTCGAGAAAATACCTGTCGTGCGTTACCATCAGCAGCGTTGTATTGGCCGCGGAAAGGTAATCTTCCAGCCATTCGATCATCTCGATGTCGAGGTGGTTGGTGGGCTCGTCCATCACCAGCAGGTCAGGCTCGTTCAGAAGGACTGCGGCAAGCGCGACACGTTTAAGCTGTCCGCCCGACAGGGTGGAGATGAGAGCTTCCACATCATGTATCTTGAGCCGGGAGAGGATCTGCTTTACACGCGCTTCGAAATCCCAGGCGCGATGCTGGTCCATCTGCTGCATGGCTGTGCTGAGCCGCCCCTCGTTCTCGGAAGTTTTATTGTTTTCGTATTCCGCCAATGCGGCTTCGTACTGGTGAATAGCTTGTACCACGGGGCTTTCCTGCCCGAAGATCGATTGCCATACGGTGCTTCCCGGCGCGAACTCCGGGTTTTGCGAAAGATAACCCAGGTTCACGGTATTGCGCATCACGACCTTGCCTTCGTCAGGAGTATCCTTTCCGGCAATGATATTGAGCAGGGTGGTCTTTCCGGTGCCGTTGCGGGCTACGAGCGCCACTTTCTGGCCTTTCTGCAGGCCGAAGGTAATGCCGGTGAACAAAACCCTGATACCGTAGGATTTCGTGATGTTTTCAATAAGTAACAGATTCATAGCAATGCCCAAAAGTACAAGGAATACCGGAATACTTGCACGGTTGGGTGAATTGGTTTAAATTAATGAATTAAAATCACGCTTATGGGAACAGTAAAGAAGATATACAGGATAGCTGCGCCGCGTGGCGTGGTGTTCAACGCTCTGACAGATACCGGGCACGTTACAGGATGGTCGGGAAAAGAAGCCCTGATGAACGGCAATACGGGAGATAAATTTTCGCTGCTCGGCGGGTTCATTCATGGCATTAACATAGAAGTGACGCCGCAGCGGATCATCCAGGACTGGAAACAGGATACCTGGGACGAATTTTCGAAGGTCACCTTCTTCCTGCACGATAGAGGAAACTATACCGAGCTGGAAATGATCCACGAGCAGATCCCCGAATCTTCGGTGGCTTCCGTGGACAGCGGATGGGACAATTACTATCTCCGGCCGCTGAAAGAATATGTGGAAGAAAATTTCGGCTGAGAGATCATCCCGCCCAAAAAACACTAACTTCCATATAAATTAACCCCACATGAAAAGAACTCTACTTTTTGCCGTACTCTTTCTTTTTGTCCTGGTAACGAAAGTGCATGCGCAATGTACAGGCCAGGCGCTGATCGAGGTGAACGTCACCCCTGACAATTATCCTGCAGAAATAAGCTGGGATATACGTACCGCCGGAAACGTACTGGTGGCGGCCGGTACCACGAATGATACTTCATTCTGCTTTCCTTCTGATTCCTGCCTGATCTTTACAATTCACGATACGTATGGCGACGGCATTTGCTGCGCAGAAGGCAACGGATCGTATGAAGTGCTCGTGAACGGCGCGGTGCAGGCTTCCGGCGGAGCGTACGGATATTCTGAAACTACATGGGTGAACTGCGGCCAGGGAATGTCGTGCACCAATCCGCTTCCCATTACGGCAGGCACACACCTTGCGCCGGCTGCGGATACATGGTATATTTTTGATCCCGATTCCGTAGGCGTATACGAGATTAGCACCTGCGGGCTCAATACCTGCGACACCAAGATATGGGTGTACGATCATTGCCAGGGACTTACCTGGAATGCAACGAATATCGGAACGGTGTTCTATAATGACGATAACACACCGTGTGATCTCCAGGCAATCGTGGATGGCGTATTCGATACGTCTGTAACCTATTACATCCGCATCGGACAGTACAATACAAGCTGCGGCACCGATCCGATCGGCTGGACGCTTACTTACCAGGGGCCTGTTTCTGGCTGTACTGATCCGGCTTCGTGTAATTACAACCCGCTTGCCACTATAGACGACGGCTCCTGCCTGTATGCGCCGAATCCGCTTTGTCCCGGCCCTGACCTGCTCGTGGTGGAGAATGAGATCGAGACATCGCTTTACATGGATGATATAACCGCCGGGAATTGCCAGGTGCAGGAAGGCTGCCTCACCGGCTACGGATTGCGCGATATTCTCCGCTTCACCACACATATCAAGAATGTAGGATCGAGCGATTATTATATCGGCTCGCCGAGCTCTTCCAATCCGCAATTTACTTTTGATAATTGTCATGGTCACTGGCATTACGTGGGCTATGCCGCCTACCTGCTTTACGATATGGCGGGGAATGAGCTTCCTATCGGTTTCAAGAACGGTTTCTGTGTAATGGACCTGGAATGCAGCGGAGGAGGCACAGCGCAGTACGGCTGTAGTAATATGGGCATTTCGCACCACTGCGGAGATATCTATTCTTCCGGTCTCGACTGCCAGTGGATCGATGTGACGGATGTGGATACGGGAACATACCAGCTTGTGGTAAAAGTGAACTGGGACCACGATCCCGATGCCCTGGGGCATTACGAATCCGATTATACCAACAACTGGGCTTCCGTATGCGTGCACCTTACCCGCGACGCTTTTGGTGTGCCGAACTTTACGCTGGTTGCCAATTGCCCGGAGTTTACAGATTGCATGGGCGTGCCATACGGAAATGCGGTGTACGATTGCAACGGGATCTGCAACGGTCCGTCCGTACGGGGCGATATGGATGCCGACAGCGCGCTGACACAGCCGGATGCAATGCTGTATGTGGACGCGCTCGTAAACAATACCATCTCTCCCGCCACCTGTAACGATATGAATGCCGATGGAGAGAATACGGTATTTGACGTGGCGCTGATCAACAATTGTACTGAAAATGGCCCGAGTCCGGTAAATGATCCCTGCGAGTTCCCGTTTGGCATAACGAATATCCATGACACGGTAAGACTATCGATCACGAACGTAGATTTCAGCCAGCAATATATCGATGTAAGCATCCGCAACCCGATGAACAAGGTAGTTGCATACCAGTTTACCGTAAGCGGGATACAGATACAGTCCGTGCAGAATATCGTCAGTCCGCTGGAATATAATATCACGCCGGCATTTTCTGTTACGGACAGCGAAGTGATCGGAATTTCGTACCAGCAGATGCTTGTAGACAAGAATCTTGTACCGGACGGGCTGTGCCGCATCTGGTATTCTGCCGTAACAGATTCTGTTATATGCATCGATCAGATCATCGATATAGTGAACCAGAATTATGAAGCAACGATCCCGATGGTGGAAGGCAGTTGCGTGGCTGTGCCGGATTTCGCGGTTACCAGTGAAGGAAGCACGATCGCGGTGAATATATTTCCGAATCCGGCCCGTGATGTGATCAACATCAGCATGGGAATGATGATACCGGAAGAAGTGAATATGCAGATCATGGATGCAACCGGAAGAGTTGTGATGACGAAAGTGTTTCCTGGTATCAATTCACAGACGGTGCAGATAGATATGAGTGGACTGGCTAACGGAGTTTATACATTGTCGTTCGCTACTGCGCATGGAAAAATTTCGCGAAAAGTAGTGCTGAATAAATAACAGGAGGAGGATTTTTCCTTGATTCAATGCGAAGTTTGCATCTTATGCAAGTGTCGGATTAGAAAGTGGTTAATGGAGTAGGAAAAGAGAATGGGATGTGAGTACATTTGTGGTACCAACACCTGAACCATGATACTTGACCGGTACGAGCTGGAAGTCAGTGAAAGATTTACCTGTTTTAAATTTATAAGCGAAGGCCCGAAAGGAAATATAACGAAGGTCGTACAGTTTCAACCGACCCGCAGGGAAGATATTTTCAACCTGGCTTTCGGAGACTGGGATGATCTTGCCGGAACTTTCAGCGACGTAAGAGTATCCGGCAACGAAGATGTGGTAAAAGTGCTGGCTACTGTTGCATACAGCGTGTACCGGTTTACAGCGGAATATCCCGGTGCGATGATCTTTGCAGTTGGCAGCACCGGGACGCGTACGCGGTTATACAGGATAAACCTCGGCCGGTACCTGCACCTGATCGATCCTGATTTCGATCTTTTCGGGGTTGTCGGAGAAACAGCGGAGCCATTCAGGGCCAATAAAGAGTACGATGCATTTATAGTAACAAGAAATACAACTCAATTAAAAGAATATGAAAACAAGAATGAAGTACCGGAACACCATGGAGGCGCCGGGGCTGAAGTTTAGCAAGGAGCTTGGCAGCTGCCAGAATACCATTCTGTTCCCCGAAAAGCTGAAAAAAGCGAATGAAATACTGCTGAGAATGAAATTTCCCGAAGCGCTTCAGTAAGCTACGGAAGAACTCTGGACGTACTTTTTCGTATAAGGGCTGTATATATGTTTTCTTTAACCCCCCATAATTATGAAACATACAGTTTTACTTACGCTCTTCCTTATTACATTTTTCTCTGTCCGTGCGCAGGTGATCGATACGATCGGAAGCACGCCGGTGCATATCGATATTGTACTCGACAATACAGAAGTGGATTCACCCTGGGATCTCATGTGGGGACCGGATCAAACGCTATGGTACAGCGACGGCCGGTTCGTTTTCCGTTACGATACCGCGTCGGATACACGTCATGAGATATTTTCGCTGCAGGACGGAAATGTTCTGGGAATGGCCGTGCATCCCGATTTCAACGATACGCCGTGGGTATACATGGTTGTGGATACCAGCGCTTCGTATTATGCCGGGGGCACGCTTGCGGAGCTGCGGCGGTACACTTATTCCTTCGCCGGCGATTCGCTGTATGCGCCGTTGTATATATTGCAGTGGGATCATCCCGGAGAGCATATAGGGGGACGCATAACCATCGGTACGGACCGGAAAGTATATGTTACAACATCCGATTATGCGGATCAGTACGATCAGGATACGATCGGAAACAACAGCGGAAAGGTATTACGCGTGAACTTTGACGGGAGCATACCTAGTGATAACCCGCGTGCGGACTATACCTGGTCCTATGGCCACAGAAATCCGCAGGGGATCGTAAGCCTGCCCGACGGAAAAATAATATCTTCCGAATTCGGCGCGGGAAATGATGAGCTGAATCTTATCCTCCGGAACCGTGATTACGGCTGGCCATATTTCGATGGTAACCAATGCGTATTCCTGTCCGATACCTGCAACTCGCCAACATACAATTATGAGCATGCGATGGATGTGGACATCAATCCACCGTCGGGGATCGATTATTACGAAAGCTTCGCGATACCGGAATTCGATCGTGCCATACTCGAAGGCGTGCTTTCGTTTGGGGGAACCATAGGCGGCATCATGGCGTATAAGCTGAACTCGCAGCATGACGCGGTAACTTCCAAAACAAGCTATCTTACAGGCGAGTACGGCCGTGTGCGCGATGTCTGCGTTACTCCTGAAGGACGAGTGTTCTTCATCACCAACGACAGGAATAATCCTGAGATACGGTTACTTTATAATCCCGCAGCGCATGTATCCGTTCCGGAAGAAGAAAAGATAAAGCTCAGTATTTTCCCGAACCCGTCAGCCGGCCAGTTTATTATTTCAACCACGCAGGCGCAGATAGGAACGTGGGAAATATACTCGCTGACAGGACAGGTGCTGATGGCGGGTAATGGAGCTTCAAAGCAGGAGATCATTGATCTGACCGGATGGAACAACGGGCTTTACCTGCTGCGCTGCGGAGCCGGGGTGTATAAGATCGTGAAGGAATGACCGGACGCGAAAGAATGATCGATGCAGATCAGTAGTACATCATCTTCATACAAAATACGGAACCGCCCGATTTCATAAACTCTGAAGTTTCGGTTTCCATCACCTCCACGCCAAGGTTGCGAAAAGCCATGTAGGTGAACGCGGATCCTTTTTCCATAACGGCCACCTTTTTAAGGCTGGAAGGGATGTAATGCGCGTTGAGCGAAAAATAAGCGGTAGCTTCTGAAGTTGGTATGCGAATATGATTTTTGAATAGTTTGCCGAGGATGCGCAGACCATCCGTACCGAAAGCATCGGCGCAATACAGAACGGTGTCCTTATCGACCGGGATGCAACAGGTATCGAGATGATAAAAACGGTCGTCTGTAAGCTCCAGCCCGATCACCGGTACCTGTAGTAACCTGGCAGCTTCCCTCAGGGCATCCACTTCCGTGCGATGACCGTATCCGCCCAGCAGCAAGCGCTTTCCCGGCACAGGGATCAGGTCGCCCATGCCTTCCACCACATGATTTCCCGGAGGCGGGAGCACCATGTAGCCGAGCCCCTGGTAGAAACTTTCGAAGTAGCTGATCTCACGCTGGCGAGATGAATGCTTCATCCTGCTCATCATCACCATCCGCTCACCGTCTTCGGTAAGCCACGGAAAGCTCTGGTTGGCAGCGAACACCATATCCTCGCAGCTTTCTGCTCCCGTTATCACTTTTACATCCTGCAGTATGCCCCGCGCTTTCAGATTGAAATAATACTGCAGCAGATCGTTCCACTGGGCATGCGCTTTTTTCTTATCCGTCTTGCCCGCGTTGCCTTCCATATGAGCGTTCTTCACATCCACGATATCGAAATACTCCGGGGAAACAAGCAGCACTTTCAGCGGTTCGGGACGTTCGGCGATGCGGTCCCACGAAAAGTAAAACGATTCGGAGATGTAAAGGTCATTTTCGAGCATAGAGCACAGGGAGCATTACAGGGTTTGAAAGAATTTCTTTTCCGTCGACGATGATACCGAACCAGAATTCCACTTCGCTGGAGGGTTTACCATTTTTATATACCAGCGGCGATACGGGCGGAAATTTTTTGTTCCATGTCCAGTACCACGGTTGGTCGGTAGTGGCGATATAAAGCAGGTCGTCCAGTGCAGCCTGGAAGACAGAAACGCTCTCTCCGGGCTTTATTGTTTTCGGAGGAAATGGCAGACGGCTGCCGGAAAGTCTGAATTCGAGCTTCATTACAGATGTGCGGTTTGGCGAATATCCGTACAGGTTGAACCGTGTACTGCCTGGATTGCTGAAAAGCTCGATATTGTATTCGCCCGTATTCTTTACTTTGCATTCGAGCATACCGTTGTTCTGCCCGTCCGCATGATATTTTTCCTGCCCGGAAACGGAAATAGTAAGCTCCGCCTTGCGCGAAACAGCTGTGTTCTCAACATATTTTCCGGTGACGATTTTCACTTCAGGAGAAATGATCCATCGCTCGCCGGCCTTCATCTGCAGCTGTATCCTGCCATAAGGAAAATTCTGTTTTGCGCTGCTGTACAAAGGTGAAAGCGCCGGCTTTTTAAATCCCGGTTCACGGAACCAGGCGGAGCCTGCACCAAGAAGTTTCCCGGCTGTTACAACGAGAATGAGCACGGAATCGCCGGGAGGAATGGATGTACCCGCACTTTTCCAGTCCGGGTTACCTGCACGGTAATATCTCGCTGTATTGCTGAACCTCGGATAACCGGCAATACGGAACGCCTGGCCGGGATCTTTCGGAACATTGAATGCCTCACCGGAATAATTGACGAGATAGAATGCTACGGTGCCTTCGTTTTTTATGTTATTGTAAAACTCATGCCGCTCCGCGGAAATCTTCAGGCCGAGCGAATAAGGATTGCTGACCGATGCATAATACCGGCGCTCCCGGCAGGAAGCCAGCAGCAGAAGGCAGATCAGGAACCCGGCAGCTCTTTTCATATCGCCGGGAAAATAAAATTACAGATCAGCATGAGGCGAGGTATTGATCATGAATTGGAACGTTTCAAAATTAACGCAAAAAACGGAAGGATGAATGAATCTGTTTTTATTATTTTCGGGTACCTGTGAAAAACGCTGGTTACGGGAACTGGCGGAATTTCTGACAGAAAGATCCATCGATAGCAAGCTGTACCGGCCTGGTATCTGTCTCTCCGGCATCATTCCGGCTTTACCGAATAACCCATATAGCTGATCGAAAGATCGCCGCTTTCCACCAGCTGGAATTTCTTTCCAAGCTCTGCGTATGTCATTTTTCCTTTCGCCCGCCTGTGCAGCAGCTGCATGAAACGGAGCGGGTTGATATTGGGCTTCATTCCTTTCAGATCGCTTACAGGAATATTATAAGCGTAGCATAATTCTTTCAGTTCTTCCGGGCGGATGAACATTTCGTACACGTGAAGCCCGGGCCGCACGAGCGCAAAGCGTTTCCATTCCTGCCACAGCTTGATCACGACGAGCTTGCTCAGAAATGTACGGTTGATCGTGTCGAAGAAAAATATTCCGCCGGGTTTTGTTACGCGCGAAATTTCGGCGATGCATCTGTTCAGATCGCGCACATGCTCCAGCACATCGCAGCAATATACTACGTCGAAAGAAGCGTCGGGAAACGGCAGATCTTCTGCAAATCCCTGACGGTAATCGATAGAAAGCCCTGCCTGTTTTGCGTGCATTCCCGCCGTGCGCAGCGAGTTCGCGGAAGGATCTATACCCGTTACCGAAAATCCGGCTGCGGCAAATTCCTCCGCGAGAAAACCGCCGCCGCAACCGATGTCGAGCGCTGTCTTTCCTTTCACGCCCAGCGGCATCATTTCGCCGCAGATCCGCATGAAGTAACTGAAACGGCATGGATTGAGCGATGTCTTTAAAATGTGGAGGAATTCATTTTCGTCCCACCAGATATCTTTCGGTTCATCATACATCTGGTTGTCGATGCGCTGATACACATCCTGAGTGATCGTTTTCATAGAATTTGATTTTGATACTGCAAACCTATGGCAGATCGCCGGAAGGATCGGTTAACCCGGGTTAAGAAAATCAGCGGCGGGAAAATATCCTCTTTCGCAGGCGGCTGAGCGACTGAGGCTCGATGCCAAGATACGACGCTATATATTGCTGTGGTACTCTTTGCGGTATCTGCGGTTGCTGCTGCAGCATGCGCAGGTATCTTTCTTCTGCCGAAAGCAGATGCATCGAATTGATCCGGTCCATCATCGCGGTGTATCCTTTCCGCACTTTTTCGGTATACATTTCCTTAAGCACGGAATTTTCTTCCAGGCCCCTGAGAAAGTCCGCGCGGTTCACGGCCATCACAACCGAATCTTCCAGCGCCTGTATATTGTGCACCGCAGGCACCTGGTTATTGAAGCTCTCCAGGTCGCTCAGCCACCAGTACTCGAAACCGAAATACAGATCGCTTTCTCTCAGATCATCATTCTGCACAAAAACACGGAAACAGCCTTTTTCCACGAATACCGTGCGCTTGCAGATCTCTCCGGCATGAAGAATGAACTCGCGCCGCTTTACCTTTACTTCATAAAAAAAGCCGGTAAAATAGCTGATCTCCTCTTCGGTGAACTTTCCTGCGCGGATATAATGATTTCGAAGGTTCTGCATGGATGCCGTGATCATACAAAGATAAGGATCGTTTTACAGCCGGGGAAGAAATAAAAAAAAGGGAAGCCGGAGCCTCCCTTTTCGACAGATACGTTTTACTTACGCATTCTTCAGGAACTGGCGCAGAACGTAGTTCAGGATGCCGCCGTTCTTGTAGTATTCGATCTCGATCTGTGAATCGAGGCGTGATTTTGTTTTGAAATCGATGGCGGTGCCGTCGTCCTTCACAGCTTTTACACTCATGATCTGCTGCGGTGCAAGGCCTTCTTCGATACCGGTGATGGTGAAGGTTTCCAGTCCGTCCAGCCCGAGCGATTCGGCAGTTTCTCCGTTCAGGTATTCCATCGGGAGCACTCCCATACCTACCAGGTTGCTGCGGTGGATACGCTCGAAGCTTTCTGCGATCACGGCTTTGATGCCGAGCAGGTTCGGCCCTTTGGCGGCCCAGTCGCGGCTCGATCCGTTACCGTATTCTTTTCCTCCCAGTACGATGGTAGGCACGTGATTGGCGACATACAGTACTGAAGCATCGTATACGCTCATCACTTCTTTGGTAGGATGATACAGCGTGAACCCGCCTTCTCTTTCCACCAGCTTGTTCTTGATACGCACATTCGCAAATGTACCGCGCACCATTACTTCGTGGTTTCCGCGGCGGGCGCCATAGGAGTTGAAATCTTCTTTCGATACGCCATGCTCTACCAGGTATTTTCCTGCAGGCGTGGTTTCCTTAAATGAACCTGCGGGAGAAATGTGGTCGGTAGTGATGGAATCGCCGAGCACCAGCAGGGTCTTGGCGTTCTCGATATTTTTGGGCGGGAGAATCTCTTCGGGAAGATTGGCGAAGAACGGAGCTTCTTTTACGTAAGTGGAATTCGCATCCCACTCGAAAAGCTGCCCGCTCGGAGCGTTCAGTTGCTTCCATGCTTCATCGCCGTCAAACGCAGTCGCGTAATTTTTGCGGTAGTCGTCCGGGTTGATCACGGCATTGCGCATGTTGGCGATCTCCTCGTCGGTAGGCCATATATCGCGCATGAATACGGGCTCCCCGTTGGAGTCCATGCCCAGCGGCTCGTTCATGATATCGATATCGGTGCGTCCGGCCAGTGCGTACACTACGACCAGCATCGGAGAAGCAAGGAAGTTCATTTTTACCTGCGGGTGAACGCGGGCTTCGAAGTTGCGGTTACCCGAAAGTACGGAGGCTACAACAAGATCATTTTCTTCCACGGCTTTGGCAATGTGCGGCGGCAGCGCTCCGGAGTTACCGATGCAGGTGGTGCAGCCGTAACCTACCACGTGAAACTTCAGCGCTTCGAGATATTCAAGCAGTCCCGCTTTTTCTAAGTAATCGGTCACTACGCGCGATCCGGGGGCAAGGGAGGTTTTTACCCACGGCTTCACATCGAGCCCGCGCTCCACGGCTTTCTTGGCCACGAGGCCTGCGCCAAGCATTACGCTCGGGTTGGAAGTGTTGGTACAGCTCGTGATGGCTGCGATCACCACAGCGGCGTCAGAAAGCTGGTATTTTATGTCTCCGACCTTTACCGGAACGGATTTCAGGCGGAAAGTAGTAACGGGTGCGGGAACTCCGCCGTCGTTCACCCAGCGCTCTGTATCGTCGACGTATTCGCGCTGGTACGTGGTTTTGAGTATCTCGCGTACGGAGCGGTCGAGGTCTTTTACCGGGATGCGGTCCTGCGGGCGCTTCGGTCCGGCCACGGCGGATTCGATGGTACCGAGGTCGAGCGTCAGCAGCGAAGAATACTCGATCGCGTCCTCGTTCTCACGCCACAGCATATTTTCTTTGCAGTATTGCTCTATCATCTGTACGTGCTCTTCCGGGCGGGCCGAGCGGCGCATGTATTCGAGCGTCTGTGCATCGACAGGGAAGTAGGTGATGGTACAGCCGAACTCCGGCGACATGTTTGAAATGGTGGCGCGGTCGGGAACGGTCAGGTTGTTCAGCCCGTCGCCGAATACTTCCACGAACTTGCCCACTACGCCATGCTTGCGAAGCAGCTGGGTGATGGCGAGAACCAGGTCGGTAGCGGTGGTGCCCATGGGAAGCTTGCCGGTAAGCTTAAGACCGATCACTTCGGGCATGATGAAGTAAGAAGGCTGGCCGAGCATTGCGGCTTCCGCTTCGATTCCGCCTACGCCCCATGCTACAACACCGATCCCGTTCACCATAGGCGTGTGGGAATCAGTACCGAAGCAGGAGTCGGGGAATGCGTAACCGTTACGCACAAGGATCGCCTTGCTGAGATATTCCAGGTTCACCTGGTGGCAGATCCCCATTCCGGGAGGAACTGCGCTGAAATTGTTGAATGCTTTCTGCGCCCATTTCAGCAGCATGTAACGCTCGCTGTTCCGCTGGTACTCCAGTTCCACGTTCTTGCCCAGCGCCAGTGAGGAGCCGAAATATTCCACCTGTACGCTGTGGTCGATCACGAGATCCACAGGGATCAACGGGTTGATCTTCGTTACATCCTTGCCTTTACGGGCAGCTTCGGCGCGAAGGGATGCGAGGTCCACAACGCAGGGAACGCCGGTAAAATCCTGCAGCAGCACGCGCGCCGGCATGAAGGGAATATCTTTATCGGAAGCCTTTGGGGTCCATCCGAGCACTGTTCTTACATTATCTTCGGTAACGCGCAGCCCGTCGTAGTTGCGGAGCGCATTTTCAATAAGGATGCGAATGGAGAAGGGGAGCTTGCTGATCTCATGCCCCTGGTTTTCCAGTTCTTTGAGGCTGTAATACTTAACGTTTCCAACCGGAGTTTCCAATTCCCGGATCACTCCGAATAAATCCTGGCTCATTGTATGTGTGGTATTTTTAGATGAATGAAAAACTTTCAAACGATCTGCAAAATTATCAAAATTAACATACTAAATGGCGTTTTGCCGCTTCAAAATGCTGCTCGTTAACAGGTTTTTTCAGAAAAAATAGTATATGATCTGAAGTCTTGTCCGCACTCATTTTTGACTGTTACCGGGAGGCTGCCCCGAACGGATTGTTTGTTTGCGCATTCCGTTTGCCGTTCGCCGGCTTTTACCCGAAATAGCTACCTTTGTCCTATGAGCCGGAAAAATCTGTACAGGAAAGAGCTGATCGCTTCTATTATTCTTATCGCTGCTGGCCTGGCGGCCATTTCATCCTGTAAGAAAAAGGAAAATAAAACAGTGCCGCAAAAGACTGTCAACCCCAACGGCGACAGTGAGCTGGCCATTACCATGCGCGGGATGATGGCTTTTTCGAAGGAGCTGAAAACGGAAATAGAAACAAAAGGCCGGACGATCCCATACCCCGAAACCATTAAAAAAATGCTGACGGCGAAGGAAACGGAAGGGATGATCGAAGACCGTACAGTATATACCGGCTTTGCACATCATTACCTGGCTTCCCTCGATGCTATCTATGTGCCGAAAACGGATATCCGTTCACATTTCAATACGATGGTGGAGAGCTGCATTTCCTGCCATTCCAACTATTGCCAGGGACCGATACCGGCGATAAAGAAGCTATATATTAAGTGAGCTTAGTTGTTAGTCCGCAGTCTTTAGTCCTCAGTCCTTAGTACCTGGTCTTAGATGCCGGTTAATTGATCATTGTGTAGTACCAGATCATCTAATTACTTTCTGTCTAAGCTCTGATTACTAAGTTCTAATAACTAAAAACTTCTTTTTATCCTCCATCCCGAAACGGATGAAGAAGGAGTGGCGATAGGAGCCGGCGATCCCGCTGTTTTTTCTTCCATCAGCATGCTTGCCAGCAACGCTGCGATCTCGCTGTTCTCTGCAGAAGGCGAAGGGTTCATAGCTTCAGGCGTGAAATATTTTGAAACGAAATTGGTTGCAAAATTTCCGTTGCGGAATTCCTCGTGATCGAGCACGAACCGGCAAAAGTCGAGCGTTGTTTCCACGCCGATCACCGAGTATTCATCGATCGCGCGGATGCACTTGGCGATAGCCGCCTCGCGTGTTCCTGCATGCACGATCATCTTCGCGATCATCGGATCGTAGTAGATCGGTATGTCCATTCCTTCGCTGAAACCGTCGTCTACACGGATGCCGGGCCCCTGCGGCGGACGGTAGGTTTTGAGCTTGCCGATGTCCGGCAGGAAATTATTTTTCGGATCTTCCGCATACACGCGTACTTCGATGGCGTGTCCGTTGATCTTCAGATCTTCCTGCGCAAACGAAAGCTTTTCACCGCGGGCGATGTTGATCTGCTCGCGTACCAGGTCTATGCCGGTGATCATTTCGGTAACGGGATGCTCTACCTGCAGGCGGGTGTTCATTTCCAGGAAATAATATTCACCGCCGGCGTAAATGAATTCCACCGTTCCGGCGCCAGTGTAACCGCAGGATCGGGCGACGTTCACAGCATGCCGGCCCATTTCCTTCCGCGTTTCCGGAGTAAGGACGGCAGAAGGCGCTTCTTCGATGACTTTCTGATGCCGGCGCTGTATCGAGCATTCACGCTCGAACAGGTAGAGATCGTTACCATGTGTGTCGCACAGCACCTGGATCTCGATATGCTTGGAAACTTTCAGGTATTTTTCGAGGAACACCGATCCATCGCCAAAGGCAGATTCAGCTTCGGATATGGCGCGCTTCAGGTTCTCTTCGAACTCGTCTTCCTTTTCCACCACGCGCATTCCTTTTCCACCGCCGCCTGCCGAAGCTTTGATGAGGATCGGAAATCCGATCTCCCGGCCTACTTTCAGCGCTTCGTCAAGAGATGCGATCGCATGCTCAGTTCCGGGCACCAGCGGAATATCATATTTTTTCACGGCGGCTTTTGCGCCGAGCTTGCTTCCCATTATCTCCATCGCTTCCGGCGAAGGGCCAATGAACGTGATCCCCGCTTTTTTTACCATGCGGGCAAATTCAGCGTTTTCCGAAAGGAACCCGTAACCGGGATGGATCCCGTCCACACCGAGTTGCCTGCACACTTCGATGATCTTTTCTCCGCGGAGATAGGATTGCGCGGAAGGCGCGGGGCCGATGCACACGGCTTCGTCGGCATATTTTACGTGCGGCGAATTGCGGTCCGCTTCCGAATAAACGGCAACTGTCTTTATTCCCATTTCCCGGCAGGTACGCATTATACGTAAGGCGATCTCCCCGCGGTTAGCCACTAAGATTTTTTTCATGTTGCTGCTTGTGTGTGATTGCAAAAATAGAAAGATTTAGCAGGGCGCAATGTTTGCTGCTGTACAGGAACTACGAACTGCTCTGAAAAGAAAAAAGCACCCGGTAAGGTGCTTTTCAGTCCGGTTAAAAATATTTAGCGGTCTGCAATGTTGATATAATCGCGCACATTCGGGCCGATGTAGATCTGGCGCGGGCGGCCGATCGGCTCCTTGTTGGCGGTCATTTCTTTCCACTGCGCGATCCAGCCCGGGAGACGTCCCACGGCGAAGAGCACGGTGAACATATCTTTCGGGATCCCCATCGCACGGTAGATGATACCGGAATAGAAATCCACGTTCGGATACAGCTTGCGCTCCACGAAGTACTCGTCGTTCAGAGCCACTTCTTCGAGCTTTTTGGCGATCTCCAGTACGGGATCCTTGATGCCGAGGCGGTTCAGCACATCGTCGCAGGCCTTCTTGATGATCTTGGCGCGCGGGTCGAAGTTCTTGTACACGCGGTGTCCGAAGCCCATCAGGCGGAACGGATCGTTCTTGTCCTTGGCTTTGGCTACCCATTTATCCACAGAGCCTCCGTCTTCCTTGATGCGGTCGAGCATTTCGATCACTTCCTGGTTGGCGCCTCCGTGCAGCGGTCCCCAGAGCGCGGTAACGCCTGCTGCGATGGAAGAGTATAGGTTGGCCTGCGAAGAGCCGGCCAGGCGCACGGTGGATGTAGAGCAGTTTTGCTCGTGGTCGGCGTGCAGGATGAGCAGCTTATCGAGAGCGTTCACGATCACGGGATCGATCTCATATTCGTCCGTAGGCATGGAGAACATCATGTTGAGGAAATTCTCGACATATCCCAGCTTGTTCTTGGGATATACAACGGGATGGCCGATGGAATTCTTATATGCCCAGGCCGCAATGGTCGGGAACTTGGCCAGCAGTCGCGTGATGGTCAGGAATACTTTTTCTTCTCCTCGGTGCGGATTGAGCGCTTCCGGATAAAAGGTGGACAATGCGCAGGTTACGGACGATACTACGCCCATAGGATGCGCGAAGGTTGGGAATGCGCTGTAAAAGCGGCGCATATCCTCGTGGATCAGCGTGTGCAGCTTGATATTTTCGGAAAAGGTTTCCAGTTCGCCTTTGGTGGGCAGCTCTCCGTTGATGAGAAGGTAAGCCACTTCCACGAAATCGGAACGTTCGGCAAGCTGTTCGATAGGATAACCGCGGTAGCGCAGGATGCCCTGTTCCCCGTCGAGGAATGTTATTCCGCTTACGGTCGCCCCGGTGTTCTTATACCCCGAATCCAGCGTGATGTAGCCGGTTTTGCTCCGGAGATCGTTGATATCAATGGCTTTTTCATCCTCGGTACCCGTTACGATCGGAAGTTCATAACTTGTTCCTTCCAGTTCCAGTTTAGCTTTCTCTGCCATGGGAGTAGATAGTATTATGAATTAAGACACAATGTTTTTTTAGCAATCAGGATTGTGCGCCGAAAGTAAATAAAAAAATCATACTCCCTTCTATCTTTTAAAGGAAATTTTAAGCCTTAATTTGCTTTTTCTCAGGCATCGGCCACAAATTAATGTGCAGGGCAGTTTGGAATATTCAAAATGCCGTTGTACATTTGCAGCCTTGATTTAAAACGTAATCGAACATGTACCTGAGCATTGAAACGAAGAAAGAGATCTTCAAGACATATGGGGAAAACGAGAAGAATACCGGTTCTCCCGAAGGGCAGATCGCTTTGTTCACCACCCGTATCAATCATCTGACACAGCATCTGAAAGCTAATCCGAAAGATTTCGGTACCCAGCGTTCGCTGATCGGAATGGTAGGAAAGCGCAAAAAGCTGCTCGCTTACCTGGAACAAAATGATATCGAGCGCTACAGGGCGATCATCAAAAAACTGAAATTGCGGAAATAATTTCCCGAAGATACGAAAGGCATCCGACGCAAAGGATGCCTTTTTTACATTTATAAAGCGGTAATAAGGAATAGTATTTATGTACAATTTAATTAGTAAGACTTTTGACATTGGTGACGGCCGGATGGTTACCATAGAGACCGGTAAGCTGGCCAAGCAGGCAGACGGATCCGTAGTAGTGAAAATGGGCGATACCATGCTCCTGGCTACAGCCTGCGCCAAGGCCGATGCGGCGGATAACGTCGATTTCATGCCCCTCACTGTAGATTATCAGGAAAAATATGCTGCTGCCGGACGTTTTCCCGGCGGATTCTTCAAGCGCGAGGCCCGTCCTTCCGATTATGAAGTTTTGATCTCGCGGCTTATCGACCGGGCCCTGCGTCCGCTCTTCCCGGATGATTTCCATGCAGAGACCCAGGTGCTCGTTTACCTGATCTCCCACGATAAGAACATTCAGCCGGATTCCCTGGCCGCCCTGGCCGCGTCTTCCGCCCTGGCTGTTTCCGATATCCCTTTCAACGGACCGATCTCCGAAGTGCGCGTAGGCCGCATCAACGGCAAGTTCGTGATCAACCCTTCCCGCGAAGAGCTGGCGAACTCCGATCTCGACATCATCGTTGCCGCTTCCGAAGATGATATCAACATGGTGGAAGGTGAGATGAAGGAAATTTCCGAGACCGATATGATCGAAGCTCTGAAGTTCGCTCACGACCACGTCAAGATCCAGTGCCGCGCACAGCGCGAGCTGGCCGAAATGGTGAACAAAGGCAAGCGCGCCTATGACCATGAGACCAACGACGAAGCTCTGAAGCAGGCTATCTACAATTTCGCATACGATAAATGTTACGCGATAGCCCGTGAAGGCCTCGCCAACAAAAAGACCCGCGGTGAGCGTTTCGGCCTTATCCGCGATGAGTTCATTGCTACGCTTACAGAAGAGGAAGCCGACGAAAAAAAGTTCCTCATCAAGAAATATTATCACGATGTGGAGAAGAAAGCCATGCGGGATTGCGTGCTGAATGAGCGCGTACGCCTCGACGGCCGTAAGCTCGACGAGATCCGCCCCATCTGGTGCGAAGTGGATTACTTGCCTTCTGCGCATGGTTCGGCTGTCTTTACCCGTGGCGAGACCCAGTCGCTGACCACCATTACGCTCGGCACCAAAATGGACGAGCAGATCATCGATGGCGCAGTGATCGAAGGAAAGAACCGTTTCCTTCTGCATTACAACTTCCCGCCGTTCTCTACCGGAGAGGTGAAATTCCTCCGAGGAACAGGCCGTCGCGAAGTAGGACACGGTAACCTGGCGCTGAGAGCTCTCAGACAGGTTGTACCCGCCGACTATACTTATTCTGTACGTATCGTTTCCGACGTTCTCGAATCCAACGGTTCTTCCTCTATGGCGACCGTATGCGCCGGATCGCTGGCCATGATGGACGCCGGTATCACTACTCGCGAGCACGTAAGTGGCATCGCTATGGGACTGATCTCCGATCCGGAAACGAAAAAATACGCCGTTCTGAGCGATATCCTGGGCGACGAAGATCACCTGGGCGATATGGACTTCAAGGTTTGCGGTACTTCCAAAGGGATCACCGCATGCCAGATGGACCTGAAAGTGGACGGACTTTCCTATGCTGTATTATCCGAAGCGCTGGAACAGGCGAAAGCGGGCCGACTGCATATCCTGTCCAAGCTGAACGAAGCCATACCCGCGCCGCGCCCGGACTTCAAGCCGTTCGTACCGCGTATCGTACGCATCGAAATACCGAACGAGTTCATCGGAGCGGTTATCGGCCCCGGCGGAAAGCATATCCAGGAGCTGCAGCGTGAGACCAATACCGTTATCACCATCGAAGAAGTTGGTAACCTCGGTATCGTGGAAGTGGCAAGCTCTGAGAAAGAAGGACTTGAAAGAGCGGTTAACCGTATCAAAGGAATTACCGCCGTACCGGAGATCGGCCAGGTATATAATGGTATCGTGAAAAAGCTGACCGCTTTCGGCGCATTCGTAGAGATACTGCCGAAAAAAGAAGGTCTGCTGCATATTTCCGAGTTCGAGTGGACAAAGACCGACGATATTTCCAAATACCTGAAAGAAGGAGACGAAGTACAGGTAAAGCTGCTTGAAGTGGATCAGAGGACCGGAAAACTGCGCTTATCGCGTAAAGCTCTGCTGCCCAAGCCGGCACCGATGGATAGAAACTAATTTTCAGTTAGTTAATTCCTGATTTACAAATACTTAATAAAATGAAAAGGTTGCAATGCAACCTTTTCGTATTTTTTGGCGTATTATTAGCATAAATCTCCCAACCCATGAGACAGTTAAAAATAGCCAAACAAGTAACCAATCGCGACACGGCTTCGCTGGACAAGTACCTGCAGGAGATCGGCCGTGTGGATCTGATTACGGCGGAAGAGGAGGTAGATCTGGCCCGGAGGATCAAGGAAGGCGATCAGCGGGCAATGGAAAAGCTGGTAAAAGCAAACCTCAGATTCGTGGTCTCGGTAGCCAAGCAATACCAGAACCAGGGACTCACATTACCCGACCTTATCAATGAAGGAAATCTCGGACTGATTAAAGCGGCGCAACGTTTTGACGAAACCCGCGGTTTCAAATTCATTTCGTACGCCGTATGGTGGATCCGCCAGTCCATACTCCAGGCTCTCGCCGAACAGGCAAGGATCGTTCGCCTGCCGCTGAACAAGATCGGTTCCATCAATAAGATCAACCGGACCTTTGCCGATCTGGAGCAACGGTACGAGCGCGAGCCTTCGGCCGAAGAAATTGCCGAAGTGCTGGAAATGTCCGAGCAGGAAGTGAGGGAATCTATCATGAACTCCGGCCGCCACGTATCGATGGACGCACCGCTCCAGGAAGGAGAGGACGGCGACATGTACGACGTGATAAAAAGCGGCGAAAGCCCCAGCCCCGATATTTCGCTGGTGAGCGAATCGCTGCGCAAAGAGATCGAGCGTTCGTTATCTACGCTTACTCCACGGGAAGCGGATGTGATCCGTTTGTTCTTCGGCCTGAGCGGAGAGACCGCCATGACCCTGGAAGAGATCGGTGAAAAATTCGATCTTACCCGCGAACGCGTACGCCAGATCAAGGAAAAAGCCATACGCCGCCTGAAGCACGGTTCGCGCTGCAAGCTTTTAAAATCTTATCTCGGATAATACCCGGTATCGATATTACAGGAACCAGTCCGCAACCGGGCTGGTTTTCTTTTTATATAACTTTTCTGCGCTTCGTGCATCGTATTGCGTGGTTCGGATGTCTAACAAATGAACTATAACCGATCGTACGATGAAACAAAAATACCTTTCTGTCGGTGCTGCGGCGCTTTTCGCTATTTCCGGCCTGAATGCCCAATCTGTTATATTCTACGAAGATTTTGAAGGAAGCCCGGTAACATCGGTAGTGAATACCATCGGCGGGACCATATTGCCCAACGGAGTGTCGAACTGCGGGAGAGCAAGCCGCGGAAATGTATCGCACTACAATTCCACCAATGTAGATTTTGACGGCGCAGCCAACAGCTCATTCTTTCTCGGCGCCAATCCCGAATCTCCCTGCGGCGGATATTATATGGCGACGCTCCGCTCAGCAGACACGCTCGATCTTTCCGGCTTCGATTCGGTACGGTTCAGTTGCCGGTATTTCCTGAGCAATACGCTGGGCTGGGGCGGGGGCGAGCTGGCGGTGCGGTTTGAGAACGGGATTACCGCATTTGCCGTGGATACGCTGGACTTTACCACGCGCAACGCCTGGGATGAAATAACCGTGAAGCTGCCGTCTTCGATCCTCACGGCGGATGTAAGAATGATCATAACCATGGCCGGAGGAGAAGGAGCAGGGCTGGATGAGATACGGCTGCAAAATATTTCGTTCGACCTGGGCACAGCTGCGCAGCAGGATGAAACCGTAAAGATCTATCCCGTGCCGGCAGATGAAATGATAACAGTAGAATGGGGCGGGCCAGATGCGGTATCGTCGGTTGCCATCATTTCTGCGGAAGGAAAAATATGCTCTGCATTTGCTGTATTGCCGGGTCAGCCGGTCGTGGTCTCCACGGGTGATCTCCTGCCCGGAATGTATATGGTCCGCCTGGATTATGGAGACGGCAGAACTGCTTTCCGGAAAATGATAAAGAATTAAGAGCCGCATGATGCCCGCAAAGGATGGAAGCGGAAAGCTTCCGAAGGCATGGTAATGCCCTTCGGAACTTGCAGCGGACAGCCTGGCCCCGCGCAGAATGACGGTGGGCAGCACGAAAGCATAAGCGGGGTGCGGCCAGAAAAAACACCAGGAAAAAATACAGGTACCGGTTCAGAATTTACGCTTCCACAATAATTTTTTGTCTGCGGAATAGCAGTGAACCACGAAACCATTGTCGAGCCACTGGTTAAAGCCTTTGACGTCGATATGATAATTGCCGTACGTGAACTCTGCGTGCGCGAAGACATTGCTGCTGTCCTTATAAATTCCGAGGCGCGACTGCCGCGAATAATCGGGAGAAAGGCTCTGGCCGGTCTGTTCGCTAAGATGTACCAGCGAAGGCTGGATATTCTTTTCGTCCCTGGTCTTGCGCGACAGCCATAACTTACCATCCTGCAGCACGATGTAGTAATGCTGGTACGAGTAAAATCCGGAACTGCCTCTGCCGCCCGGCTGGTGGTGCCTGCCGATAAGATGAAAGCCTCTGCCGTTCTTGTCGGGTGCGATAAAAGGCAGCACTTCCGACCGCCGCAAAATGTTGGTGTAAGCATGCTGGAACGTTACGGCGAAGATGAGCAGCAGCACGCAAAGCATGATGAGCCAGAAGAAAGCGCGGAAGCCCCAGTAGGAGATCCTGCGCCAGTCCGGATGGAACAGGCGGTTCAGCACGAAAAAAAGACCTGCTGCGGCCGCTACGGCAATGACGGCTATGGCGGTCCAGCGAAGAAATATCTTAAGGTTGGGATTCATAAGCTTCCTTCTTACGGCTTGTGGCGTTCCCAGGTTTCAGTCCGCCCGAGCAAAGAGAACCCGCAGATGCTGCCGCGCATGTCGAGGTGATCCGGATCGAGGATCGTGATCTTGCCGCAGTATGTTTTGCCTTTATCGGGATCGTAGACGGTGCCGCCTTTGAATACGCCGCCGCCTTCGTAAGTAAAATCTTTCATGATGCGCAGGCCGAGTATCGGCTGGTTTCGCAGGCTGGCGTCGGGATTGTTGCTGTCTGTTTCGGGCTTACCTGTTTTTTCGTCCAGCGGTTCTTTCAGCCAGATCACTTTTCCGAAGTATTTGTTGCCGATCTTTTCGATCTTGATGTGCGATTTTTTATCGGCCGGCAGCCATACTCCGAGAATGCGGTCCGCATCGGAAGCCGTCTGTGACGCCGCATACAGGCGCGGCAAAAGAAGAAGGAAGAGAAGGCAGAGTTTTTTCATAGGGTGGGGGATCGGGAAGGGTTATTCTTTGTGGCGCGTCCACGTATCGGTCCGGCCCAGCACCGAGAATCCGCAGATGCTTCCTCTCAGGTCCAGGTGATCGGCATCGATGATCGTTATCTTGCCGCAATATGTTTTTCCTTTTTCGGGATCGTAGATCGTACCGCCTTTCCATACGCCGTCCTCGTACGTGAAATCCTTCATGATGCGAAGCCCCAGGCGCGGCTGGCTGCGCATGCTGGCGTCGGGATTCATCTTATCGGTCTTCGGCTTCCCGGTCTCAGGATCGTTCGGCTCCTTCAGCCATACGGTCTTGCCGAAATATTTGTTCCCGATCTTTTCGATCTTCACGCGGGCCTTGCCATGACTGGGAATCCATACGCCGAGGATGCGGTCGGCATCGGAGGTTTGCGAAAAGGCATGCCCGCCTGCGGAAAGCAGGAGAACAAGCAGGATGAGGAATTGACGTTTCATGTTTTTTGGGTTTTGGTAAAAAAATTATTTCGTCGCTGCGGCGGAGAACTTCACTTTCAGGCTGCCTGAAATGTCGTACCCGATCGAATCGGCGGCTGTGAGGTTCGCATCTACGATGAGGAAGATGGACGGCTCCGCAAAATATTTTTTCACGTCAGCTTTTTCGGTAGCTACGGTTTTGATGACGGAGGCATCCTTCGGCACCGGTGAAAGGCTTGCCAGCTTGGTCATGTTGCTGTTATCGGAAAAGAAGTTGACCACGAAGCTTTCGAAATTATCGAAGTTCCTTCCGCCACCCATGGTAAAGGTCATGTCTTCGACCGTTACATCTTTTATTTTGTTCCGGTCGGCCTTGTTGGTCTTGAACACTTCATCCAGGTTCATTTGCAGCTCCGCCTGGAATGTATTGGGGCCGGGAGTTACAGGAGGATCGATGCGCAGGTGAATGTCCTTGATCTCGTGCGAGAACTCTACAGGTTTTTCGCTGCTGCAGGCTACAAGGGCAGTAAAGGCAAGGGCGGTGGCAAAAACCGGAATCTTGTTGAGTTTCATGATGGTTTGAAATTAAAGTTATTGTAGGTGCACTAAGATAATAATTCCAATTGAGAACTGGATGCTAGACACTAGACACTAGATGCTAGACGTTAGATGCTAGACGCTGGACAATGGACGTTTGAATATTGACGCGGGATTTATCCAGCTTCCAGTGTCCAGCATCCAGCTTCCATTAAATAAAATCAAGGTAACGGAATTCCTTTTTCAGGATGGAACGGTCGTCCACGCCCAGTCCTTTTTTGAGGAGGGTGGCGTAGATCTCGCGGAAATCCACGCGGTAGATCAGATCGCCTTCGTCCAGCTTTTCCAGGTCGGGAGTTTCGTTATAGATGCCGGGTTTTTTCAGCGCGCCGTTTATGATGAATACGTTGTTTGCCGTGCCGTGATCGGTTCCGCCGCTGGCATTCTGTTCCACTCTCCGCCCGAACTCGGAAAAGGTAAGCACCGTGACATCGTCGAGGCGGTGGTTGTCTTTCAGGTCCTGCACAAACACATTCAACGCGTCGCTGTACTGCTTCAGCAGGTTGCCTTGCTTCGCCTTCTGGCCGATGTGTGTATCGAATCCGCCGAGCTCGCAATAGTAAACTGTGGTATGAGATCCGGAAATGATAAGCTCCGCAACCGTTCTTAAATGTTTACCGATGTCTGTGCCGGGATACTCCGCGGATGTGGAATATATCTTCGACTGCTCGTAAATGTAACTTGCGCCGGAGCGGGTCTCTGCCAGTGTTTTATAAAGATAATCGAGGCTTTCGTTGCCGGGGACGTGATTGTCTTCCGCCTGTACATTTTTGATGGTGCGGTAGAGAAGGGCGGGATTCTCGACGGCGAGCGCTTTTATTTTTTCTCCCTTCATGGCCAGGCTCAGCGTATCGTCCACTTCTATGGCGGTGCTTACGGGTTTTCCTTTTGCGCATTCCGCGTCGAGGTAACGTCCGAGCCAGCCTGTGGCCCAGTTCTGGTCTGCGTCGCTGGCAGAATGCCAGATGTCCATCGAGCGGAAATGCGACCGGTTGGGATTGGGGTAACCGACATTGTTAACGATGGTAAGCCAGCCCTGGTCGTACAGCTCTTTCAGTCCCGTCATCTGCGGATTGAGGCCCGCCTCGTCATTGAGCGGAAGCACTTCCGCAGCGCCGATGGAAAGCCCGGGACGCATCCTGTAATACGTGTCGTTGCGGAAAGGCACAACGGTATTCAGCCCGTCGTTGCCTCCCGAAAGCTGGATCACGACCAGCACTTTGCCGTTGGACTGCAGCAGCCTTCCGTCGAAAGCCTTGAGGAATTTCGGCACCATCAGAGAGCCGGTTGCGAGGGAAGATACCCGTATGAAATTTCTGCGGTTCATAGCGTGGTGTTAGCAAAGTTGATATTCGGGCTGGCGCAGCAGCTGTATGATGCAATTATATGTATACTCGGTCATGGAACCTATATCCTTTACGGCCAGCCGCTCCGCAAAACGGTTCTGCGGCTGTATGAAGTACGATACCAGCAGCTCTTTCGCTTTCTGCGGCGGCAGGTTTTCCGTAAGCCGGAAGATGTGCTGCATTTCCACTTTTGCGCCGAAGTTCCTGAACTTTTTCCCAAGCTTCAATCCTTCTGCCTGGTCTTTGTCTTCGATCCCGATATCGGAATTGTTGAAGATGGTATCGCCCAGCTTCATCCGGAAGATAAGAGTGGAGCTGTCTATCCACGGCTTTCCGTCCGGCCAGCCCGCTACGTTGGGCGGATAACCGAGCGTCTGTCCCAGTATTCCCTGCATGAACAGCAGCACCTGCTCGTCGCTGAACTCAATGCCGAACGAGCGGCGCATGCCTGTGATCAGGTCGATCGGCGATTTGATCTTGCTGCCGATATTTTTTTCATCGTAGAACCAATCGGAAAGAAAGATCGACCGCATCAGCTTCGGGATGTCGTAATCCGAAGCGTAAAATTCGTCGGCCAGCTGCATTATTTTTTCCTCGTCAGGATTTTCGTTCACGAAGTAGGCGTAGATCTTACGGGTGATGAATCGGGCCGTTTGCTTTTCGGCAAGCAGCATGTTGAGGATATCTTCTCCGGAAAAGTCTCCCGTTTTTCCCAGGAAGGTTTTCGGTCCGTAGTCGTGTTGCTTTTCGCGCATGAAGAAATTCCCGTCTTCGTCGAATGCCCAGCCGGTGAAGGCTTTGGCGGCTTCTTTGATATCGTTCTCGGTATAGTTGCCGATGCCGAGCGTGTACAGCTCCATCACTTCGCGCGCAAAATTTTCGTTGGGATGCAGCTTTTTGTTCTGCAGGTTATTGAGGAACTGGAGCATTGCCGCGTCTTTCGCTATGGCGAACAGCAGGTCGCGGAAGCTTCCCAGCGCATGCTGCCGCAGCTTGTTGATGTGCAGCTGCATCATGTACGAGTAGGGAACGAAGCAGGCAAAATGATCGTGCCAGAAGAGCGCCATCCGCTCGCGGAACTGTTCTTTCGAAAAGGCCAGGTAATTCATCCAGGTGATGTTGATGTCGATCAGCTCTTCAAAGTTGAACTTTCGCAGGGCGTTCTTTTCATCTTTGTCCATTTCGCGGATATCCTTGCGGGTGTGCTGTGGTTTTGTGGCTATGTCAATCGGATCGAACGGCTGCGCATCGCTGAAGATCTCGTCCGCCACAGCGTTTTTCTTCATTTTCGAAAGCCTTTCGAGCTGGCTCAGATCGGGCCCGAAACAGGCTCTCCAGTATAGATGGTTGATATGGCGGATCTCCATGCGGTGATTTTAAGTTTGGATGCGGATAAGCGGCGGTGGTTTAACGTGAAATACGAAAAATTATGCCATAAAAAAACCGCCCCGGCTGATACCGGAACGGCTTTCAATACGTTGTTCGCGCGATCTATTTTACTTTTCCGCGGAGGTCCTCCAGCAGCTTTTTGCCGGATTCAAGCTCCTTGATCTTGTTTTCCTGGTCGATCTTGTTCTTTTCCAGCTGCTCGGTCAGCTTTTTGCCTTCGTCTACCAGCTTGTCGTAATCCTTTTGCGAAGCGGTTATTACGTCTTCCTGCGCTTTGATGTCCAGCTTCAGCTTGTGCTGGTCCACATAGGTGACGAAGTTGTTGAGGAAAGTGCGAGTGTTCTGTACCATTGCGGCGTCGGCTTCGGTCATGAAGTTGCCATAACCTTTCGACACGGTGACGGTAAGGCTCGAACGGCTTTTGTCGAGTTTTTCCACTTTACAGAAAAGATCGATAGTCTCGAAATGAATGTCGGGGAACTTGACCCCTTCATAAGAAGTTACGCCTTTCTGGTTCTTGCCTTTCAGCTTCAGCTCTTCCATTTTTTTATCCCAGGCGTCCTGTACCACCTTGTGCTCGTAGTTGAATTCGATGCTGTGGGCCATGCGGTCGGCTTCCATTACGTTGAGGCGGGTTTCGCGTACCTGCGGTTGCGCGTATGCGGAGGAAAGGGCGCATACGACGGCTGCGGGGATCAGAATTGATTTCCAGCTTTTCATAGGCTTAATGTTGTTTTAGATAGACAATGTTACAAAAAATGCCGGATTCTGGTAAGGATTTCGCATAACAGCTCTTGTAAATTGGTGCCATTTGAGTGAAATACAGGGATTTGAACACCGTGGAAAAGGCCAGGGATCCCGGGCCCGCCAAACCGCGGAGAAATAAAGTTCGCTGGTAATAAAAAGGCCCCGGTTGCCCGGGACCTTCCTGCTCGCTCATTCCGTGAAACGAACTGAGTCATGAATACAAATCACAACTATTTTATAATGATCCGGGCGGAATTGATTCCGTTCTCCGTGTGAATGTTCAGGATATAAGTTCCCGGCTGCATGCCCGCGGGAATGGCGTACTGCTGCTGGTTCCCGCTAAAGGTGTGAATACGCTGCCCGGCTATGTTATAAACTTCTACCGATTGCACGGTTGCGCCTCCGGGAATATCCAGGCGGAAAGATTCCGTTGCGGGGTTTGGGAAAATTCCCGGCGCCAGCGATACGATATTCTGCACGGATACTGTTTGCGGGTTGCGTGCATTGAGCGCCATGGCAACCATGTCTGTCGTAGAGGGCATATAGTATCCTACCATCAGCACACGATCCGCATCGAGATTGATCATTCGCTGGAGAGCCGTGGTAAAGGAGGCGTTGGACTCGTTGTCTGCGAAACCGCCCGTGCCGTAGCTGTTGCTAAGGCCGCCGTCGGCAAAGTCGAACATCACAGTGAGATAGCGGTTGGCTAAAGCGCCGCCGCACAGTATGCCATCTGAGGTAAGCGCCATATCGGTGAACAAAAGCGTTTCCTGCCCGGCCTGGAAGAAGTACTCGTTGGCGCCGTCCGTGTCGAAAGCCTGGTCCGGTGTGCCGTCAGCATTTAGCTTGATGATGAACCCGGCTGCGCCCACTTGCGAAAGATAACCGCCGGCCGCCCATATTTCGCCGTTCTGACCGGCAACGATGTCCATCAGGATGGAGTTCTCTCCGAAGTGCTGGTATTCAAGGATCCCGTCGCCTGCGAATGTATTGTCGAGCCCGCCGTTCGCCAGCACTTTGCCGACGATCGCCGTGTTGGGTTCGGTCGATCCGCAGAAGAAAATATCGCCGTCGCTGCCAGTCACCATTTCGAAAAGCGCGAGTGAAGATCCTCCTCCGTCGATAACTTCCATACCGTCGGCCGAAAAGCCGTTGTCCGCTACGCCGGCGGAGGTTAGCGCAGCGATCACGATGCTTTGCATGCCGTTCTGCGACGTTCCTCCGACGATGATCCTCCCGTTTTCGCCGAGCGCCATGGCAATCCCGGCGTCGTCGCCGCCGAAGTCGAGCAGGATTGACCCGCCTGTGCCGAAGCTCTCATCAAAGCTTCCGTCTTCATTGAGCCGTATCACAAATATATCAGCGTCGTTAGGGCCGGGAGCAGCGCCGCAGATGAGCATCTTTCCGTCCGGCTGCACCAGGATGCGCTCGCCGTAATCGCTTCCTCCGAGCGACAGATCGATGGCCGATGCGCCGCTGTTCCCGAAAGAGTTGTCTCTCGTACCGTCGGCATTGAGGCGAACCAGCACAATGTCGGGAGAGTTGCCCGTTACCGCGGTGCCCACCAGCATGATCTTTCCGCCAGGGAGAACCGCTGCGTCCGTAGCGTAATCGTCTTCCACATTTCCCAGTGCATCGTCGAGGAAACGCCCGTTGACGGCAAAGGATGAATCGGGAGCCCCGGGCGCCTGGGCCTGTAGCGCTGCAAGGGAGAGGAACAGCGCAGAGGCAAGGATGAATGATCTTGTTTTCATGTCTGTTGTGTTTTGGTTTGTATTCGTTTGCAGGTCAAAAGTACCGGGAAGGCACGCTGGAATACAAACCAGATTTGCTGCGTTCTTTACAAGTCGGAGCGTTTGTTTTTGTTTTAATACTTTGTCTTACAGCTAGTTGTTATTCGCGGTAAATATCCCTTACGGCGCTCCGATTATGAGCGGGAAATGATATTTTTACGTGCCGGCATACCGGGAAAAAAGTGGCTATGAAGGAAAAGGACGATCTGTTTGAGCTGATCCAGTCGATGGATGCCCACGAAAAAGGGTACTTTAAAAAATATACGCGCCTGCATGGAAACGCGGGCGACAACAATTATCTTCTTCTGTTCGATGCCATCAACCGGCAGCAGGAATACAACGAAGCGCAGATCCTTCAGAAGTTCAGGGGCGAGAAGTTCATCCGGCAGATCGGAGTAGCCAAGCATTACCTGTATGAGCTCATCCTGCGCAGCCTGCGGGCTTACCGGGAGAATCAATCCACGCTTGCCCGGCTCAACGGCTGGATGGAAAACGCGGAGATCCTTTTTTCGAAAGGAATGCCGGCGCAGGCCATGAAGATGGTTGCGAAATGCAGGGAGCTGATCGGCTCGCTGGATGATCCGCTGCGTGAGCTGGAGATACAGCAGTGGGAGCGTAAGTTCATCGGCGAGATGAAAGCTGCGGGAATGGACGACCGCATGGCGGCTTCCCTCGCGGAAAGCAGCGCCTCTGTAGACCGGCTGAAAAAGCAGCTCGAGCTGAGGAATGTGTATTTCAGCCTGCTGTGGATCGTGCGCAAGGACATGTCGCTGCGCAACAAGGCCGTGAAGCAGGAAATGGAACGCATCATCGAGCATCCGCTGCTGAAAGATGAAGATGCGCTCGAAGGCTTTTTTCAAAAACTGAATTTTTACAATACGTGGAATATTTACTATTATCTCGGCGGAGAAAAGGAGAAAGCATACATGTATATCCGGCGGGTGGTCGACCTCTGGAATGAGCATCCGGAGATTAGGGATCAGAACATCGATGTGTATATCGGCGGGCTGAACAATTTCATTATCTCATGCCTGGCGCTTCATAAGTTTGGAGAAGTGCGCGAAAGGATGGAAGAGCTGGACAGGCTGCCATTGCAGAGCCCGGGCATTAAGGCGAGAATATTCGAGAATGCTTCGCTGTGGAAGCAAAGTCTCGGCATGATGTCGGGAGATGCGGAATACCTGGAGCAGCTTTGCGTGGAACTGGAAGAGGGATTGGAAACGTATACGGACAAGATCCACGAAGTGCGTGTGATGCTGATCAACTACGGGCTCGCGATGATCTACTTTCTCATCATGCGGCATGATAAGGCGCTGGCAAAAGTGAACGCCATACTCGATATGAAAAAGATCGAGTTGCGCAAGGACATACAGGCGAATGCGCGGATACTGAACCTGCTGATACATTACGAGCTGGGCAACGAAGACCTGCTGGAATATATTACGCGATCCACACGGCGGTATCTTGAAAGCAGGGAAAATTTCTACGAATATGAAAAGATCATTTTCGGGGCGTTGAACAAGCTCACGCGAAAGGACGATCCGCAATCGCGCGCGGAGATCTTCCACGAACTGAAGGCCGATCTGGAGGACCACGGAAGGAACAATGAAGAAGAGCGGATCCTGATCAATTTTTTTGATATCCGTGCGTGGGTGGACGCTAAAGTGGAAAACATCCCGTTGCTGGAGGCATTCCGCCGTTCGAAGCAATACAGCACATAGTAGCGATCAGGCGCTTTCGCAGAATTTCTATAATATCTTTTTTAGCAAACGGGTTAAACAAAACAGGGACTACCGTTATGTGCAGCAGTCCCTGTTTCATTCTGTAACAATCAGTTCCTGATAAGCTTCACCGTAGAAATACCACCCGGAGCACTTACTCTCACAAAGTAAATCCCCGGCGCCTGGCCGCTGAGGTCCAGAACGTGCACGGCGCCATTTACCGATCCGGTGCCGATGGTACGACCATTTATATCGGATATCGCCAGGGAAACTTTTTTAGTTTCCTCTCCGAATGCAAGGTTGAATATTCCGGAAGAAGGATTGGGATAAACCTGTACGGATCCGGGTAGATTTTGCTCGATGCCGACGGTGTTGACCGTGAAGCAGGCAGACGTGTCGGAGCAGTTGTTTGCGGAAACGACTACTGCGTAGCTGCCATTTGCAGTCGCGGTGAATACCTGTGCGGTAGCTCCGGCAATCGCCGAGTTCCCGTTATTACAGTCGATCCATTGATAGGTGTCCGCGTCAGCGTTGGCCGTAAGCATGTTTCCCGATTGAGTAACATTTGCTTCGGCGGAATTGATGGTAAGGTTCAAAGTGATCACGGAATCGCAGCCTGAGTGATTGGTCAGCGTTTGCATGTATGTTCCGCTTGCGGTGTAGTTCTGCGCGTTCAATGTATAGCTGTTGCAGGCCGTCGCGTTTATCGTATGTGCGTTGCTGTTGTTGATGGTAAGATTCAGCGTGATCACAGAATCACAACCTGAGTGATTGGTCAGTGTTTGCGTGTACGTACCGCTTGCGGTGTAGTTCTGCGCGTTCAATGTATAGCTGTTGCAGGCCGTCGCGGTTATCGTGTGCGAATTGCTGTTGTTGATGGTAAGGTTCAGCGTGATCACAGAATCACAACCTGAGAGATTGGTCAGTGTTTGCGTGTATGTTCCGCTTGCGGTGTAAGTCTGTGTATTCAAGGTATAGCTGTTGCAGGCCGTCGCGTTTATCGTATGTGCGTTGCTGTTGTTGATGGTAAGATTCAGCGTGATCACGGAATCGCAGCCTGAGTGATTGGTCAACGTTTGCGTGTACGTACCGCTTGCGGTGTAGTTCTGCGCGTTCAATGTATAGCTGTTGCAGGCCGTCGCGTTTATCGTATGTGCGTTGCTGTTGTTGATGGTAAGGTTCAGCGTGATCACAGAATCACAACCTGAGTGATTGGTCAGTGTTTGCGTGTATGTTCCGCTTGCGGTGTAAGTCTGTGTATTCAAGGTATAGCTGTTGCAGGCCGTAGCGGTTATCGTATGTGCATTGCTGTTGTTGATGGTAAGATTCAGCGTGATCACGGAATCGCAGCCTGAGTGATTGGTCAGCGTTTGCATGTATGTTCCGCTTGCGGTGTAAGTCTGTGTATTCAAGGTATAGCTGTTGCAGGCCGTCGCGTTTATCGTATGTGCGTTGCTGTTGTTGATGGTAAGATTCAGCGTGATCACGGAATCGCAGCCTGAATGATTGGTTCGTGTTTGCGAATACGTTCCGCCTGTCGTATATGTTTGCGCATTCAGAGTGTAGCTGTTGCACGCCGTAATATTTAAAGTGGAAGCAGTGGGCTGGCAGTAGGAATATTTACCTACAAATACGTCCAGGTCGCCTGCGGAAGTAAGCCTGGCAGTGTCCAGTGGAGCAGGGTCAAAATCGACGGTTTCGGGAAACCGGCCGGCCACATATACATTGGTTCCTGACTTCTCTGTTGCGATCCCTTCTGCATAACAGTTGGGAGTAGTAGCTATGATGCCTACAGATGCTGAATAATTACCGCTTGCATCGAGACGACTGATATAGACGCTGTAACCGGACTGGCTGTTCAGGTTTGCGGTTCCGGTTCCGGGATTGAAGTCGGTTATACCTGAGAATCTTCCCGTAAGATGAATATTACCGCTGTTATCAGACGAAATTCCATCTGCGAAGTTGGTGCCGCCCGTATACTGCTTTGCCCATATAAGATTGCCGCTATTGTCCAGCTTTGTGGCAAATGAATTGATTGATCCTGCCGGCGTCATATTAAATATTCCCGGTCCCGGATCAAAATCAGCGACAGCGCTGAAGCTTCCTGCCACGATAATATTGCCCGATGGATCGATCGTTATTCCGGTGGCCTGATCATTTCCGGCGCCACCCATTTTCTTCGCCCATACATAATCACCGGTGGAGCTAAGCTTAAAAACGAAAGCATCTTCATTGCCTGCCGATACCAGGTTGCTTGTGCCGGCGCCCGGGTCAAAATCTACAGTTCCCGTATAATGTCCGGTAACAACAACATTGGAATTGGTATCGACCTCTACATCGACCGGAAAATCCGCCATGATATCGCTGCTTGCATTTCCAATGCGTTTTGCCCAGACGAAATTTCCGCTGCTGGTCAGCTTGGTTACAAAAATATCGTGGCCTCCTGCCGCCGTCATATTGAATGATGCAGGCCCCGGATCAAAATCCACAGTAGTTTCAAAATATCCTGTGGCATATACATTACCCGCAGCATCCAGCGCAAGGCCTCTTACCCCGTCGCCGTTCAGGGTAGTTCCCACGAACTGCTTTGCCCAGACGAAATTACCCGCAGCATCCAGCTTTAATATAAAGGCGTCAAAGTGAGGGTTTCCATTGAAATTGGATGTCAGGGGAAAGGAACCGGGTCCCGGATCCATATCTGCAGACCCTCTGAAATATCCTCCTGCATAGACCTCACCGCCGGGACCGACAGCGATCGTGCTGATCTGGGAAAGCGTCGACAAAACAGTTTTTGCCCAGACAAAGTTCCCGTTGGCGTCCAGCTTTTGAATGTATCCCGATGCTGTTCCTCCGTTCATATTGAACACTCCCGGCCCGGGATCAAAATCGACCGAGTTGCTAAAACGGCCTACACTGTATACATTGCCGCTGTTATCTACGGTTAAGGCCTCACAGATATCCTGGGAATTGTTCCCGAATCTCCCTGCCCATTCGTAGGAAGGTAGCTGTGCATGCACAAAAGAAGACGCGGATAGCGCGCCGGCAATAATAACTGATTTAAGAAATGGTTGCATATTTTGATGATTATTTGCAAAATCGACAACCGGGTAAAGTGGGTCAAAGGTAAGCGAACAATATTTTCATCTGCTGGAAAATGTATAAATGCGGAGATGTAATATTTAATCGCGGGGGAGGAATGGATATGCGGAGGCGACGTTTACCTGAAGCGGCTTTCAGGTAAAACAGATGGAAGAACATAAGCAGCTATGTATCGAAAGGCATACAGGCTTTCAATGATGCTGCAAATGAAAGCCTGTAATGGCCGGAAAATCCCGGGAGCAGATAAGTAGCCTGCGGTGCCTAAAGCCGGAAGATCGTCGAAAAAATGATCGGGCGCTCGTGCCTCACCAGATCGGCTGTTCCCGGGGTCATGCTGCTCAGTCGCGGAGAAAGGGGGACCATAGGCGAACACCTGATACGCTTTTTAACTTTTTGAACAGCCTTAAAATCGCATAAGTTCTTTTCCTGTATAACGGTGATATCTTGTCACAATTCACCCTCTGTTTCGCCGCTTTTACACGCTGTCGAATCCTAAAATGAACTCTACCTTTGTAGTGTCAATAAGTTTCAAGCTAATTTACCATTATGGAAAATCTATTCAAAACACACAATCTTAAAACAATACTATTAATTACAGTCATTATGGGTACAGCATCTCAATCAAATGGACAACAAGGTAAACCTATCAGCAGTGGCTATGCACCTGTCAATGGTATCGAAGTTTACTACGAAGTATATGGCCAGGGTAAGCCTATTATTTTACTACATGGCGCGTATATGACCATTGAGACGAACTGGGGCCAGTTAATTCCTGAATTGTCAAAAACAAGAAAAGTAATTGCCATTGAATTGCAAGGACATGGGCATAGCCCGTTTTCAGATAGAAAATTATCGCGTGTTACTTTAGCAAGTGATGTGGAAGGAGTAATGGATTACCTGAAAATTGACAGTGCTGATGTAGTAGGCTATAGTTTTGGGGGCTCCGTAGCTTACCAGTTGGCCATACAAAGCCCTAAACGGTTAAGAAAATTAGTGATCATTTCCTCCACTTATAAAAGTAGTGGTTGGATGCCTGAAATAAATAATGCGTTTAGAAGTATGAAGCCTGAGCTTTTTATGAACACTCCTATGCAAGCTGCATACGATGCGGTAGCGCCCGACAAAACAAAATGGACAAAGTTCCTGGAGCAGATGATTGCTTTAGCCGGCGAACCATACAATATGGGTGAAAACAATATCGCGAACATTACTTCTCCCGTATTACTGATCGTGGGTGATAATGATGGGTTGGATAAAATTGAGCTGATAAAAACGTATCAATTACTGGGAGGTGCTGTATGTGCTGATTTTGGAGCAATGCCCAAATCGCAACTGGCCATTGTCCCTTCGCAGGGGCATGTAAGCTTGATGAAGCAAACGCAAGCAATATTCGGTTATTTGGATAGTTTTTTACAGTGATCAATGCAAACGGATTTTGCCCATTCGGGCGAAATGCTAATGTTTGCAAGAGTACTCATAGAATAAAATGAGCAACACGAATTGAGGTACAGTAAAAGTGTCCGGTTTCGCTTTGCAGGTTACAGCTTAGAACAGGGGTTAATAGATTTTACAGGCATTAGCTGACATTCAGGCTTATATTTTACTAAGGAAGAAGCATTGAACAATTATTCTCTGGTCTGACGGGGTTACAGCCGCCCTCACAAAGACCTACCCCGTTCAAAAGCATTTCTTTTAGCTGATTGAGTTCTTGTATTTTTTCATCCAGTATTTTGATTTTACCTGTTATCTTAGAAGCCACATTACCGCAAGTTGCTTCATTGGCTTCTATCATATCCAACATATCCAGTATTTCATTTAACGTGAAGCCAAATCCCTTTAACTTTTTTACTGTCAGCAGTCGGTTTAGGATTTCTTCTGAATACTCCTTGTAATTATTAAAACGGCGTTCTTTTTTGCCAATTTCTATTAAACCATGCTTTTCATAGAAGCGGATAGTATCTCTACTTAATCCGCAACGTTTTGATAATTCGCCGATTAGCATATTCCTGAAAAAATAATTGATTTTTTTCTTGACCGTAGACTATACTCCACGGTTTAACTTTGCTAAGATAAAAACAAATAACTCGCTGAAATGATACTCTTAAAACTGAAAAAAATGTGGATAATCCTGGTTACGTTGGTATCTGTTGGCCCAGCTTTTTGCCAAAGCACATCATGTTGCACTAGGCAAACCTGTACTAAATCAACGACAAAACACTCCTCATGCGAATATTGTGGTAAAAGTTCCTGTGATATGAATTGTACAGCCAATACCAGTAGCATAACAATGAATACCGATTCTGTAAGGCTGAAAGAAATGCTTCCCTCATGCAACCTCACCGGGGCAGAGCTTTTGTTAAGGAAAGGGCAATTACAGTCAGGTATTATCTCAAAAATTGCAAAAGTGGAAGAGCTAAAAACAGGATATGACCTTATTTTTTATGAGCCTATAGAATATTCGACGGAGCTATTGGAATTCATCAATTTTGAGCGTGGTTGCTGTTCTTCCTTTACCTATGCGCTCATCTTTGAGCCGAATAACAAAGCTACACACTTACAGATGTACGGTTCAAAGGATATAAAAGAAGAAATTGGGAAAGGTTTTAGGGAATTAGGTCTTATTAAATAATGCTGATATGACAACATGTAAGTAAAAAAGCGGAGAGAGGAATTATTTCATGATCCCTCGTTCTTCGATCTTCAAAATAGTATGCCCATCGCTGGCGCGATGTTTTTTGTTTACTGTCTGCGCTTGCAAAGCAAAGCTTTGCCGCTTCGCCAGTAAACAAAAAAGCCCCGGCTACCGCCGGGGCCATACTGCTCAGTTGCGGAGAGAGAGGGATTCGAACCCCCGGTACCCGTGAGGGTACACCTGATTTCGAGTCAGGCCCGTTCGACCACTCCGGCATCTCTCCGGGACAAATATCTGAATATTTTTTGGTTCGGAAAGATGGGATAATAAATTCCCCCGGAACCGCAGATCTCTCAGCGCATCATCCCGCGGTATCAAGGTACTTTTGAAGAAAGGGAGCCGTACGGCTCTTGGTGTTCTTTGCCACTCCCGCGGGAGTGCCTTCGGCTACGATCCGACCACCTTTATCCCCGGCGCCCGGCCCTATGTCAATGATCCAGTCGCTTGCCGCTATCACATGCATATCGTGCTCTACCACCACCACGGTATTTCCCGCATCTACCAGTATATCCAGCTGTACCATCAGTTTTTCCACATCCGAAGGATGCAAGCCTGTTGTCGGCTCATCCAGTACGTAGATCGTATTGCCATGCTGTACACGCTGCAGTTCGGTCGCCAGCTTTATCCGCTGAGCTTCCCCACCCGAAAGCTCCGTGGCCGGCTGACCTAACCGCAAATAACCGAGGCCCACCTGCCGCACAACATCCAATGCGCGATGCAACGGCGGCTCACCGGTAAAAAATTCCCACGCCGCGTCAACGGTCATATTCAGCACTTCGGCAATATTCTTATCCTTATATTTTACTTCAAGGGTTTTGGCGTTATACCGCGTACCGTTGCAGGTCGGACATGGCGTGTACACGCTCGGCAGGAACAGCAGCTCCACCATTACAAATCCTTCTCCTTCGCAATGCGGGCAACGGCCTTTGGCAACATTGAAGGAAAACCGGCCGGCATCGTACCTGCGCGCTTTCGCCATTTTGGTAGTGGCGAACAGTTTTCGCACATGATCGAACAATCCTGTGTACGTAGCCAGGTTAGAGCGCGGCGTGCGCCCGATTGGCTTCTGATCCACGCGCACCAGCCTTTTTATTTGCTGCATGCCCCCCGTTATTCTTCCGTCGAGCGTCAGCACTTCCTGTTCCAGCAGATCCTGCTCTTCATCTTTGCTGTTGTCGAGCTTCTGGCCCAGCTCTCCGGCTATCAGCTCCACCAGCACCTGGCTTACAAGGCTGCTTTTGCCCGAACCGGAAACGCCGGTCACGCTTGTGAATACACCCAGCGGAAAGGATACGCTCAGCTTGTTGAGATTGTTGCGGGAAACGTCTTCCAATCGCAACCATCCCGACGGCTCGCGGTATTTCCTTTTGGTCGCGGAAGAAGCGGAATGAATGTATCTCCGTGTCACTGAGCGTTCCACTTTGCTCAGTCCTTCCAGCGGTCCGCTGTATAATATCTGCCCGCCCATTTCCCCGGCCGCGGGCCCTACGTCTACGATCCAGTCAGCATGGCGGATCACGTCTATTTCATGCTCCACCACAAACAATGAATTTCCTGCGGCTTTCAGCTTATCGAGCGAGCGCAGCAAAGCCTGTGTATCGGCAGGATGAAGACCGGCAGACGGCTCGTCCAGCACGTACACAACACCGAAAAGATTCGACCGCACCTGCGTGGCCAGCCTCAGCCGTTGCAGCTCACCGGGCGAAAGCGTGGGAGTATTTCGCTCAAGTGTAAGATATCCCAGGCCCAGATCCAGCATTACATCCAGCCTCGCTACCAGGTCTTCCGCTATCCGTTGCGCCACGATCACTTTTTCCGGGTGTGCGCTCTGCATCCTGGCAAGTGCGGGCGCATCGCCTTTCGCATAGGGAACAAATAGTTCGTGCAGGCGTGCCAGCGGTTGCCGCGACATGTCCGCGATATCCAATCCGGCAAATTTTACCGACAATGATTCCTTCCGTAATCTTTTTCCGCGACAGACAGGACATTCGCTGCTCAGCATATATTGCGCCACGCGCTTTTTCATGAGCGCGCTCTGTGTATTGGCAAACGTCTGCATTACATACCGCTTCGCACTGGTGAATGTGCCCATGTAGCTCGGCTCCATTTTCTGTCTCATGGCCTTCTTCATTTCCGCTGCCGTAAATCCGGAATATACCGGCACAACAGGCTGCTCATCCGTAAACAGTATCCAGTCGCGGTCTTTTTCAGGCAGCTCGCGCCAGGGCTTGTCCACATCATAGCCCAGCGTCATCAGTATTTCGCGAAGGTTCTGTCCCTGCCATGCCGTGGGCCATGCGGCGACAGCGCGTTCGCGGATGGTAAGCTTGTCGTCCGGCACCATTGACTTTTCCGTTACTTCATATACGCGCCCGAGACCATGACATTCGGTGCAGGCGCCTTCGGGTGTATTAGGAGAAAAAGCTTCGGCGTAAATGATAGATTGGCCGGCCGGGTAATCTCCCGCCCTGGAATAAAGCATTCGCAATAGATTCGATAACGTGGTGACGCTGCCTACCGACGAACGGGTGGAAACCGCGCCCCGCTGCTGTTGCAGAGCTACTGCGGGCGGCAGCCCATCAATTTCGTCCACCTCGGGCACGGACATTTGATTGAACAACCGTCGTGCATAGGGAGAAACCGATTCGAGATAGCGCCGCTGCGCTTCGGCATAGAGCGTTCCGAATGCCAGGGATGATTTTCCCGAACCGGAAACACCGGTGAACACGACCAGCGCATCCCGCGGAATATTGAGACTTATATTTTTCAGGTTATGCTCACGTGCTCCGCGTACCTGTACAAATCCATTTTTATTCTTAGGATCCTGGCGTTTCTCTTTCATGCAATGCCCTTCTTTATTGAAGATACAAGGTAGTTATCTTCGAGGCACAATGCGCTGTCATTCATTCGGTTCAGTATTAAAAAAATAAAAAATCGCAGGAGCATATTTCCTTCGGGAGAATTATGTCCGCAGTGCGATTGAGCCAGAAATGCTTTATTTCCCGGACTATGAGATGCCCATGATCCCTTCGTTTCCAGCTCAATATTTCGCCGAAATGTTTTTTTTACTACTTTTGCCCCCGGAGAGATGGCAGAGTGGTCGATTGCGGCGGTCTTGAAAACCGTTGAACCGAAAGGTTCCGGGGGTTCGAATCCCTCTCTCTCCGCAACTGAGCAGTATGGCCCCGGCGGTAGCCGGGGCTTTTTATTTTCTGCCGGAGCGTCGAAAGCCCGCTTTCGAAAGCGGCAGAAAACAAAAACATCGCGGCAGCGATGGCATGCTATTTTGAAGATCGGAGAACGAGGGATCATGAAAATAATCCCTCGTTTCCTTTTTAATTCAGAGAAAATTAAAGGTGTAATGTTGGGTTAGAAGTTGTCGCCAAAGAAATCTTTAAGGTTTACCTTATGAATTTTCAAAACAACGATTAGGCTGCGAAAAGTGAGATTAGTTAACCCGTTTTCCATCCGCCAGTATTGCATCCGGGAAAGACCGTGATCTACAGCGAATGTTTCGGCACTTTTATATCCCTTTTTTAGCCTGAGTTTACGTAATCGCCAGCCGATTTTTTTTAGCTCCGTTGTTTCATTTAGCATGAAACAAAACTGACTAAACACACCATAAAAAGTTACAACAAATAAGTAAACACCTTATAAGTAAATATTAGTTATTATTCAGTTGATTATTAATTTTTTGATTCTTTAAATGAACCGGACAATTAATTTTATACTTTTATCACAACCAATTACCTGATTATGATTACAACCCTTTACGTTTCCCTCCTTTGTACATAATCGGCTCATGCCGTCCGGCATCGTTAGCTATCCTCGAAACCAAAGAACCGTTCTTTGAAATAGCTTCTGCGTTTTCATAATGTTGTATCGAACGATACAGAATTTTTTCATTTCAAATTTCCATCAACCTTAAAACATTCATTTTATGAAAAAAATTTATGGATTATGTGTTGCCTTACTCTTAGGCTTCACGTTAACAGCGCAACAAACCTTAGTCAGTAAGGTTTGGCAGACCGGCTCAGGTACACAGTATTTTTTCCGGAAAAGTAAAACTGTTACCGATGCTCAGAAAAACATCTACGTAGTAGGTGAAACGGTAAACTCTACTACCGGCTTTTATGATTGGCTGGTTGTCAAGTACGACAAAGATTCTAACGTAGTATGGACTGACCAGCTAAGCGGGGCCGGGGACTGCTACGCTGCCGACATATATATTGACGGCTCTAATAACGTCTATGTTACCGGCGGGGTAGTGCAGACGACATCCGATAGCTTGGATATTTGCACCCGGAAGTATAACAGCACCGGGGCGGTATCCTGGACACGTTTTTATGCCGGAAATGCTCAGGGGAATGATATAGGTACGAGCATTATTTTAGACGGTACGGGAAGCGTATTTGTCGGCGGAACTTCAAAAGATGCGGTTAAAAAGCAGGATTTTACCCTGATTAAGTACAACAATTCCGGCGCACAGCAATACGTCTCTTTCTACGACTACAATAACAACAATGAAGTAGTTACTAAAATTTCTCTGAATACCCTACAAACGCAAGTTATATGTACGGGCGGGGGACAAAGCGGAACCCGTTGGGATTTAGTTACTGTTTCCTATAATGCAGCTACAGGCTCACAGGGCAATGTGCGAAGGATCAGCGGCGGTACTGGCACATTCCACGAAGTAAAAGACCTTGCCGTAGACAATCAGGGAAATATTTACCTGACCGGCTCGTACTTGCACGGTGCAGAAATTGATATAAAAACCGTGAAGCTGGACGATAGCTTAACGGTGCTTTGGCAAGATGTTTATTCCGGGCCTGAACTGTACGGGGAAGATCGGGGAAACGCTTTAAAAGTGGACAATTCAGGCAATGTATTTGTGACTGGTTTGTATCGAGAAGCGGACAAGGCCGCAACCTCGTTTTGCTGAAATATAACGCAACCGGAAACCTGCAAAATGAACAAGAATTTAACGGGCCGGACAACTTTGACGATTCGGGTTTGTCGCTTACATTGAACGCCAGCGGTGAACCCATTGTTACCGGCTATACTACACAAGCTGCATCCGGTAAAGATTATTTGACGCTTGGCTATAGTTCTTCCTTTAATCTTCAATGGCAAATGATCCATAGCCATAGCGCCGGGCTGGACGATATTGCTACCGATGTAACCCTTGACAATGACGGAAATATTATCGTTACGGGTCAATGCTCACAGGCTGGAACATACAAATATATTACGGTTAAATATCAAGCGATCCAGCCACTACAGGCCATTGTATCCGATAGCAACAACGTACCGCTGTATGCCGATCATCAAGTTATCGTTAAGTTCGACCCTTCGGTAATGAAGGTTAATTTTATTAATGACCGGCAGGCTTATTTTACTGATCTTGGCAAAGCCATTAATTCCGCAACGTTGAGTGTTCTTACTGCTAAAACAGGTTACGACTTTTCTAAAGGGGTAACGGCGGTAAAGATATTTTCCGAGCTTACAACAAATGATACACTTACCGAAAGCCGCTTAGGTGAGCCTGTACGTATCCCGGAATTTTGGAGTACCCTATTACTTCTTGTACCGGGCAATTACGATATAGAAAATATCATTGACAGCCTGAACACATTAGATACGCTGGTTTACTATTCCGAGCCTAATCATATTATGAAATCGGATGCAGTACCCAACGACGACCTTTGGAACACCCAACACGGGCTATTTTCTACTGCTTATCCGGATGCCCATATAAACGCCCCGGATGCTTGGGATATTGAAGTAGGAAAGAGTTTAATCCGTGTTGGTGTAGTTGACCGGGGAATTGACTACACGCACGAAGATTTTAGCATTGACGGCAGCGGCACATTTCCAGGATCGAAGATCGCCGGGGGAAATGCTTACGGGTACGTAGGTACTCCAAACGTGCAGAACTGGACGAACCCTAACCCGCTCGATCCGTACGAGCACGGAACGCTAACAGCCGGAGTTATTGCCGCCCTTCGTAACAATGAAACCACAAGCGGCAGCTCAGGTGTAGCCGGTATAGCTGGCGGGGATATGGACGGCAGCGGAAATTCTGGGGTAACGCTGTTTGACCTGAACGGGGAAACACAGTTTTCCGGCAGTTACCCTCTGCTGGCCACTACCGTGGCGGCGGCTATCGAGGACGGCGCACGGTCAGTTAATAATGGAGGATGGGGCTTGCATATTATGAACAACAGCTACGGCTATCCTTTATTAAATTCAACGTTAGGTGCGGCCTGCCGCTATGCGTGGAAAAATGACGTTTGTATGGTGGCATCACGGGGGAATAAAGATTTTCCCCAATCCTCTGAAAACCCTACGGCCCATCATTACCCGGCTACCTTAGATGATCGTTGGGTGCTAAGCGTGGGAGCAAGTTTCACTAACGGTTTACGAAAATACAGGTTCCAAGGAAACCCAATAGATACGGCTGATTACGAGTTTGAAAGCTATTACGGCTTAAATATGGACGTAATAGCCCCCGGAGTAAATATATTGGTCAATAGCACTTTGCCATCTTCAAACTATTCGGTTTATAATGGCTCTTCGGCTGCCGCTCCGCACATGGCCGGTTTAGCCGCCTTAATGATGAGCCAGCAGAACAGCAGCCAGATCAACAGCCCGGCGAACTTAGGAATGGAAGATATTGAACACCTGATTCAGAAATATGCTTTTCCTGTAACGGACGATCCATCTAACGGAGGACTGACAGGTTTATCTGTTCCTAATATTTACGCTGGATATGGCTTGCTCGACGCTGGTGAAGTACTGGCTCATTTGGATTATCCGATGTGGCAGGTGTATCATTCCGGCAATCCCGATGCAGAAACGGTTTTATCCGTAGTAACCGGCGTACCGTATGTGTTGAGTGAGAATATAAACGGTGTTGCTGCCGGAACTTATGACGTGGACAGGTATGAAGTACAGCACACTTATTATTATACGTTCTCGCCTTCAACTACCATTGTTGACGCATGGGCGCGGTTTAATTCGTCTGTAGGTTTCAGTATCGCTAACCCTATAGGTGATAATCCGTGGGTAAATTTCACTTCTTCCATCAGCGGGAATACGGCTACGATTACTATTACTACGTATTCTTACCGTATCAACCATTTTTACAGTTACCCGTACACAACCGTTAACGCTTGGGTTCCTGCCGACCCGACTACTGTCAAGACCCGGCATTCTCTTTTGTTGTATGATCCCTCGCTTTCCGGTATGGAGAACCCGGAGGATAATTCCGGTATTGTCTTATATCCTAACCCGGCAACCGATCAGGTTACATTAGCCTTTACCAATACGGAAAGCTCTGCCGTTTCATATACCGTTATGGATGCTTCGGGCAGAACGTTGCTAACTGGCACTCCGGGTACTATGGGTTCAGGCGTTCAATACCTGACTATCCCGGTGCAAAGCCTTGCCCCCGGTATATATTTTTGTAACTTAGTGGTCAACGGGCAAATGACTACTAAAAAATTCATACGATCAGGCCAATGAAAAAATTGTGGCTTATAACATTTGTTGTATTGCTGCTATCTTGTCAAGATGAGGTGGTCACCGATGGTGACTGCCTCATTTTACCTGATAATTCCCATGTAATGTGGCCGGGCAGCACTACTTACCCTTCCGAAGGTCAAACCGTTTTTTGGGCAGAATACGCTGGGCCTTTTGTTCACAGCCCGTGCTTTAATCCCAATAATTCAAATGAATTTATATACCATGCCGGTAATGGTGTGCATAAGCATAATTTAGTTACAAAAGAAGATGTGATAATATACGGTGGCCCGATGTGGTCAAGAGCATATTGGGGAAAAGGTGACTTAATGACATTTAGTTTAGAGTATCAAATTTATACGATTAAGTCAGACGGTACAGATTTAAATCAACTTACTTTCTCAGGTTATAACCATGAGCCTTCTTGGGATTATAGCGGCACGAAAATCATCTATAGCACTGGGATAGGCAGTTTAAATTCATCAATTATTAGTGCGGCTGGAACCATACTATACACTATACCGGATGTTTTTTATTTTCTGGACTGGTCTATGGAGCCTAATAAAATACTTTATACGCAAAATGGAGCATTTTATGAAAGTGATTCATTGTTTCAAGACCGCACAAAAATTTTCGACAACATGCCTTTTAGTGGTTTAATTGATATTGCTTGGCTAAATGAACAGGAAATTTTGTGGTCGGCGAATGGAAATATCTATATAGCTAATCCTACTAATCAGGAAAATAATCTATTTAAACAAGGCTGTTTTGGGTATTCTTATGAAACTTTTTCTGTATCTCCTGATAAACAAAAAATTATTACCACAGTCCAACGTTTGCAATTTGAAGAACCGGATAGACTACTAATTTACCGCGAACTGCATATAATGAATACAGACGGCTCAGGTGAGCAGGTAATACCATTGCCGCAATAAAAATTAGGTTTAGTCAACGGGCAAATGACTACCAAAAAATTCATACGATCAGGCCAATGAAAAAATTGTGGCATATAACACTTGTTGTATTGCTGCTATCTTGTCAAGATGAGGTGGTCACCGATGGTGACTGCCTCATTTTACCGGATAATGCTTTTGTAATGTATCCGGGCAGCACTACTTACCCTTCGGAAGGTCAAACTGTTTTTTGGGTGGAAAATGCAGGGGCATTTGTGCATAGCCCTTCCTTTAACCCGAACAATTCAGACGAATTTATATACCATGCCGGTAATGGTGTGCATAAGCATAATTTAGCTACAAAAGAAGATGTTATAATATACGGTGGCCCGATGTGGTCAAAAGCATATTGGGGAAAAGGCGACCTGCTTGTATTTTGTTCAGAATATAAAATATATACAATCAGACCGGATGGAACCGGGTTAACGTTGCGCAGCGCGTCAGGGTATCATGCAGATGCTTATTGGGATTACAGCGGTACGAAAATCATTTACTGGAATGGTGTAAATGATTTTCATTCGTATATAATGGATACAGTTGGTAATCTGCTTTATAGTTTACCTGATGGAATTTTACTTTACTATCTTGACTGGCTAAGTCCTAATAAAGTGATGTATGCTAACGGCTGAATTTATATAAATGATTCATCATTCCAGCAACAAGAAACTGTAATTGAACCGCCATTAGGTGCAAGCGGAGTTGCATTTTTAGATGAAAATGAGGTAATATGGTCAAAAGATGGAAATCTGTATAAAAGAAATTTACTTAATGAATCGACCATTATTTTTAAACCCGGTTGCTTTGGGCGTTCTTATGAAACTTTTGCCGTTTCGCCTGATAGGCAAAAAATAATTGCTACTGTACAGCGGTTTCAATTTGAAGAACCGGATAAATTGCTACGTTACCGTGAATTACATATAATGAATGCGGACGGCTCAGGTGAACAAGTAATACCATTGCCGCAATAAAACAACAAGGTTTAGGGGTAAAAGCAAAGGTCAGCTGCTCGGCTGGCCTTTGCTTTTACAGGGGAAAATAAAGAGTTAAATAGGCGCATTTTTCCCATTTAATCCCGTTTCGGGCCATTTCAACCCATTTAATATAAAAGCTGCTGCAAGCTGTAGCCAGCCTCTAATGCAATCTCTTGCATCCCTTCCACGTTCTCAGTTTCCAGAAAACAAGCATCCACATAAATTAAATACTTCGGGGTTGCTCCGCGAATACTCTATATTCCCTTAACAAGCGCGACAGTATTCTAAATGCAATATCAGTATCGTCGTCTATTTCCAGTATGGGATTCTTTCCCGTTTCTTTTTTCACCAGCACGCCCTCGGGGAGCTGTGATACTGAAAAAATTTTGCTGTATGGCACGTTTTTATTTCCCGAAATACCGACAAGAATAATTCTTTTGTTCGTCAGGTATATGGTTCCCTGTTCAATTATCTGCCATTCAGGCCAGCTGCTTGGTCCCCTTATCTCTTTCCACCGGGCTTGCGAAGTGTAATAACAGATTTCATTCTTTTGCAACTTTATGTCCGGTTCAACAGCTTTCAGAGGCAGGTTTTCAATTTGCCAGAGTTGTTTCATCTTGTCCAGCGCAGCCCTGGTTTTCTGATCTATTCTCAGATCTACATTCAGGCTTTCGCAAATAGCGTTTAGCTCTTTTTCCTCATCCGGCGAGAGTAAATCACCAGCTATAATGGCATCCACAGTCTTCTGCACAAAGCCTGTTCTGACTTCCCTGGAAATTTCGCCAGCTGCTTCTTCTGAGAGTCCCAATTCTGCCTGCAGCTTTTCCAAAAAGGCAGCTTCAGCCTCCGTCAGGCGTCCATCGGAAATCGCGTTTTGCAGATCTGTTTTATATATAGCGCCCGCTAAATTTTTGTGTATCAGGTTAACTTTTGCTTCATCCAAACTAAGAAGGACCTTCAGATGCAATAATTCGGATATTTCTACGTCTGTCAACTTTTTATCATCAAGACAATGTTTTAAATACGCTGCGTAGAATTCATCCGTATTTCTTTCAAATTCGCGATAAAGATCTATCTTGTATTTATGCGAGATCGCTTCAATCTGTTCCTTCTTTATCTGCAATATCGGGCCGGATGCTAAAAGATTATTCACTTCAATTATAGCATTGCTTTCTTCCTGTTGTCTGAAAAGAATTTGCAGGAGGCTTTTCTTGCGCAAGGGCACAGTTTTGAATATGGTATCCGTCATTAGCGTTCGAGTTTAGTATTCGCGGTATTCTTCATATTGAGGCTCCTTCCAATCGCATACGCCTCCGTGGTGGGAGCAGGTGCCGCTTCCGGCAGAAGAGCTGATGCTGCCATCGCAGCACCGCGTAACATATCCGGTTATCCGGCGCTTGATTGGATTTAACTTGTTGTGCAGCTCTTCGGCATCTTTATTTCCCAGCTTTATCGCGTTCTTCAGATCCGCAACGGCCTCGGCTTTTCGCTTCAGCTGGTGGTAACATAAGGCTCGCTGGTACAGGTTTTGAGGTTGGCGGTAATCCTCCAGGACCAGGTGCGTATATTCTTCTGTCGCAGCGGTATATTTCCCGGCTTTATAATAACTGTCTGCGCGTTTTTGCCGGATGCTGTCTTCTTCTTTAGCGGTAGCAAAATTCAAGGCTTTATCAAGGAACGTGATCCCCTCTGTATATTTATGCTTACCGAGTTCGTTGTCTGCTTTGGAAAGATAAAGGCCGAGGCTGTCTGTCCTTATTTTTTCTCTCTTTGCAGCCTCAGTTCTGGATTTCTCATTGATAGCGTCCTGCTTTTCTTTTTCACTTTTTTCCAGTATTGCCTGCTGTTTTTCTTTTTTGTCATATGCAACCGAAACGCCAAGGACAGAGAAAAGTAATAGAATGCAAAGAAATGATTTGATAATCCAGGTGAACCGGAAACGAAGTTTCCTTTCGAGCATAAAATGTACGGGAGGCAGTAAAAGTAAAGCCAGGCATAGAAGGATTATACCCTGGCCGGGCCTGGTGAATATTGTTGCCACACTACCGATACCCGCTACACTAGCAGACAGATAAGAAAAAGCAAGCCAATAAGATGATTTTTTTTTGCGGAAATTTTTCCCGGGATCGTCGTAGTTGAGACCCAGGTCTACCCGGGAACTTTCGGGTAGCAAGTTCGGGACATAGCTCATACTCATTAAGGTTGTTCCTCAAATATAATTGAAAACTTTTACTTTACCGGATCGGCGGCGGGTTGTAACAGTGAAAACCGCTGTACCTCTTTCGTTTTCCTCCGTATTTTTCGATAAGCTGGTCAACAGAATGACGGAGAACTACTCCCTTGCCATGTTTGTTATTGATCTCCTGCAGGGATTCGATATCTTTCCACTCAACAAATACAGGCTTTGCCATTCCTTTCAATGTGATCATCATCCCGTCTTTATTCAGCGCGAAAGCTGTTTTTGCGCGAAGCATATTCACTATGTTGATAGCTGCAGAAACGCCGCCAATGGCAATGACATATATGGAGGCCGTCCGCAGGTACGCCGGCCAGCCGCTGGCGATGCGCCTGATCTCTCCTGTTAAACCTTTTTTTACGTACGAATAACTTACATATTGGTCCCCAGTATATGCAGCTATTATGAAGCCTATAATACCTGCAAGAAGCATAATAACGCAAATGATGGTAAGCTTTACAAGTCTTTTCCGGTTTGGTTTCAATGTGAGGTCGTAATTCATCAGGTAGTAGATATCATCGCAGAAAATTAACTGAAAAAATACGAAGATGGCTTCTGCGTTTGCGGAATTTTTTTCCTCATTCAAAATTCACCATCGCATGCCATTCCTTCCGCTCGTGCTTGGGCTGGCTGTTTATTTCCGCGCGGATCACTTCCAGTATGTTCGGGTAGGTGTTCTTCAGTATTTTTCCCAGCTTTTCTTCCTTCACCCATTTGATGCGCGTGATGCCTTCCGCCAGCTGCGGCTGCAGGTCGCGGTCTTCGGTATACATGCGGAACCAGCTTGTTTTTTTTAGCTTCCGGTTCATGCGTGAGCCGTACGTATGGTAGGTATCTACGAGATGCCGGATGGGGATCAGGTTCTTTATCTCGCATTCTTCTTTCACCTCACGGAGGGCCGTTTCGGTTATCAGCTCGTTCGGCTCGGCCTTTCCTTTCGGCAGGTCCCACTTGTCGTTACGGTATATGAAAAGGATCTTGTTCTTGTTATTGCGTACCAGTCCGCCGCCGGCGGTCACCAGCTGGTAATTCTTACGAAACTTCTTCCACATCAGCGCCAGATCGTCGCCATAAACAGAGTAACAATGTTTTTCTGGACGGTCCACTTCGAAAAAAGCAATAATCTGCCTGAAAATTTCAGCTTTTTTATATTCTGAGGATGTAATCTTTTTAAAGCCCGGAACGTTTTTAACGGGGGTTTTGGTTATCAACAAAAGGTTTCCGTTTATAAAAACTTTATACATTTGCCCTATGATTTATTCGGAAGAAGTAGCACTCAAAGTAGCCGAGTTTTTACTGCAAATTAAAGCAATTAAATTAGAACCAGCCAAGCCGTTCGTATGGTCTTCCGGCTGGAATTCCCCTATATACTGCGACAACCGGGTGACCCTTTCATTCCCTACCATCCGGAATTATATCCGCCAGAAGCTCTCTTCCGCCATCGAAGAAAAATTCGGAAAACCTGAGACCATTGCCGGAGTAGCTACAGGCGGTATCGCCCATGGCGTTCTCGTAGCGCAGGAGCTGGGCGTGCCTTTCGTATACGTACGTCCCGAAAGCAAAAAGCACGGGCTCGGCAACCAGGTGGAAGGCCATCTGGTAACCACAGCAGGCCTGGTAGTGGTGGAAGATCTCGTATCTACCGGAAAAAGCAGCCTCGCTGTAGTGGAAGCTCTCCGCAAGCAGGGTTGCGATGTAAAGCATATGGTTTCCATTTTCGACTACGGATTTCCGGAAACAGAAGCGCTCTTCAAAAAACATAAGGTCGAGCTGATCTCTCTCAGCGATTATCATTTCCTCATCAAGAAGGCGCTCGAGCTCGGGTACATTAAGCCGGACCAGATGGAGGTCGTGCTGGAATGGCGAAAAAATCCGGCGGAGTGGGGCCGGTAACCTGTTTTTTTTCTTTACTTTAGACCGTTTTAGCTACCATACATCATGACAAATATTGAAATAGAGAAGAGGGAAATCCATGCTCCGCAGGAAAAGATATTCGAGTTCCTCTGCGACTTTACCAACTACAAGGAGCTGATGCCTGACTCCGTTACTCACTGGGAAGCGACAACCGATACCTGCACGCTGCAGATGTCGATGCTGCCCAAAATATCCATGACGATGGAAGAGAAAGTGCCTCACTCCTCTATCTTCGTCAAAGGTTCCGGACCGTTCGATTTCAATCTCACCATTCACGTCGATCCGCATGGCGAAGGTAAATGCCTGGCCGGTATGGTATTTGAAGCGGATATCAATCCGTTCATGAAGATGATGATCGAAAAGCCTATGGGCAGCTTCTTCGGGTATATGACGAAGCAGGTGCAGCAGAAGTTCGACTGATCATTCATTCAGCTTTTCAACCTCCTTCAGCCGGAATTCCACAAGGCTTCCGTCCTCCTTTAGCAGCTCCAGCAACCCGTTGGCGGTAACGCCGTTCACCCTGGCGGTAAAAATTTCGTCCGCTGCCCTGTAACGCAGCCATTCATCCCTTCCGTACAGGCGCTCGCGATACTCGTTCCTGATGCCCTCGTAGTCTTTCCTTCGCAGCCTGAGGTACCATATGTCCAGGAAGCGCAGCAGCGCGTGAAACTCATCTTCGGCCTCGTATGTGCGGCCGGTCTGTATGTAAAACGAAGTGGCGTGCGGCAGGTCGGCAAACTGCTGTTGCCGGAGGTTAATGCCGATACCGATAACGCTGGACTGGAGTTTATTGCCTGCGATCACGTTTTCGATGAGGATGCCGCCGGCTTTCTTTGAGCCGATGTACAGATCGTTTGGCCACTTGATCATTGCGTCTGTTATGCCACGTGAGAATGCATAATCTTGTACTGCGCATGAAATTGCCATGTTTAGCAGGAATTGACTATGTACAGGGAGGAAGCGGGGTGTAAGAATGACACTGAATGTCAGCGAATCGCCGGATGTGCTATGCCAATTTGTCCCCATCTGTCCGCGGCCCTGCATCTGGTCAACCGCCCATACCACAAGGCCTTCGTCTATCTTTTGATTTTTTAACAGTTCCTGAGCATAGGTGTTAGTGGAGTTTACGGCATCCAATTTGAACACTATGTTACCAATTATTAACGGGCCTAGCATATATAATAAGGTACAAATTATAACTTTGCAAGGATAATAAAAATTGAATGACAAAACAGAAAAAGACGGAGAATACCCTGCTAAAATCCATCATCAAAGGTATCGAAGAAAAGAAAGGTTTTGATATCGTCTCACTAGACCTCTCCCATATTCCCTCCGCAGTATGTAAAGAATTCGTGGTTTGCAGCGGAAGCTCTACAACCCAAGTAGAAGCTATTGCCGATTCCGTGCTGGATGAAGTTCGCAAAACGGTAAATGAAAAACCATGGCATACGGAAGGTTTTGAAAATAAGGAATGGATACTGCTTGATTTTGTCGATATCGTTGTACATATTTTTCAGCCGGAGGTGCGTGAGTTCTATGGCCTGGAGGAATTATGGGCAGACGCCCGCGTTACCGCGTATGAATCAGGTGTGGAACAGGATTGATGATTTACATTAAATTAGTTAACTGAAACAAAAATATGTCGAACGAAAATAAAGGTACCAGCTCCGGCAATGACAGGAAACCGGCAATGCCCGGTGGAAAGAAGCCGCGGTTTGGTTTCAATATCTACTGGATCTATATCCTCATTGCGGTGATCTTTATCGGGATCACCGTAATGCAGAACTTCGGCGGCGGATCTACCCGGAAAAGCAACTGGGATGATCTGGAGACGATGATCCTGCAGGGGGACATAAAATCCATCACGGTGGTGAACGACGACTATGCTGAAGTCACTATCAAGGAAGACTCCCTTAAGAAAGACCGTTATGAAGAAGTGCGCGAACGCTCGTTCGGCGGTACCAATCCCGGTCCTCACTATACACTGTCTATCGGTACCCGCCAGATATTCAACGATAAGCTCAGCAAATTCCAGGATGAGCATCCCGAAGTGACCGTACCGAATCCTGACTACATTACGCGTAAGAACCTGCTTGGGGACCTGCTCGGCTGGCTTATCCCTATCGGCCTGATGATCCTCGTATGGGTTTTCATCATGCGCAGAATGAGCGGCGGGCCTGCCGGCGGACAGATCTTCAACATCGGCAAATCGAGAGCGAAGCTGTTCGACAAGGATACTTCGGTTATGATCAATTTTGACAACGTAGCCGGGCTGGATGAAGCGAAGATCGAGCTGAAAGAGATCGTGGACTTCCTGAAGACCCCGAAAAAATACACCGATCTCGGGGCCAAGATTCCCAAAGGCGCGCTTCTGGTAGGCCCTCCCGGTACGGGAAAAACGCTGCTGGCAAAAGCTATTGCAGGCGAAGCAAAAGTTCCGTTCTTCTCGCTTTCCGGTTCTGATTTTGTAGAAATGTTTGTGGGAGTAGGAGCGTCACGCGTACGCGACCTCTTCAAGCAGGCCAAGGAAAAAGCTCCCGCCATCGTGTTCATCGATGAGATAGACGCCATCGGGCGGGCGCGCGGACGTTCCATAGCGCAGGGCGCGAACGACGAGCGCGAGAGCACGCTGAACCAGCTTCTGACCGAAATGGACGGATTCGAAACAAATGCCGGCGTGATCGTGGTAGCCGCTACCAACCGCGCCGATATTCTCGATAAGGCGTTGCTCCGCCCGGGCCGCTTCGACCGCCAGATCTTCATAGACCTGCCGGACCTTACCGGAAGGAAAGAGATCTTCAAAGTGCACATGAAGAACCTGAAAAAGCTGGACACCACACTGGACGTGGAGCAGCTGGCGAAGCAGACCCCCGGCTTTTCCGGAGCGGATATTGCCAACGTATGCAACGAGGCGGCGCTTATCGCCGCCCGTAAGAATAAAAAGACCATCACGCGGGAGGATTTCAACGATGCCATCGACCGTGTGATCGGCGGACTGGAGAAACGCAACAAGGTGATCGCTCCGAAGGAGAAGAAGACCATTGCATACCACGAGGCGGGGCACGCCACCGTAAGCTGGCTGCTCGAGCATGCAAGCCCTCTGGTGAAGGTAACGATCATTCCGCGCGGGCAATCGCTCGGAGCTGCATGGTATGCTCCCGAAGAGCGGCAGATAACCACCAAGGAGCAACTGGTGCACGAAATGTGCGCTGCCCTGGGCGGACGCGCTGCAGAAGAGATCGTGTTCGCGAAGATCAGCACCGGCGCGCTCAGCGACCTGGAACGTGTTACCAAGCAGGCTTACGCCATGGTGTCCATCTATGGTCTCAACGAGCGGATCGGAAACATCAGCTTCTACGATTCCAGCGGACAGGCAGACTACTCTTTCACCAAGCCGTACAGTGAAAAGACCGCCGAGATCATCGACGAAGAGGTGAAGAAGCTGGTGGAAGAATCATATACCGAAGCTAAGCGCATTCTCCAGGTGAACCGGGAGAAGCTGGATATACTGGCCAACCGCCTGCTCGAACGCGAGATACTCTACCGCGAAGATCTCGTGGAAATTTTCGGGGAACGCCCATGGACCGACGAAAAGGAAATACGCAAGGAAGAGCTGATCGAAACGAACAGCGAGATCCAGTCTAAGGAAGAAAAGCCTGTACAGGAAGATCCTGCGCCTCCGTTCAACATTCCCCCGATCATTCCGCCTGCACAAGCGTAAGATTCGTATCTTGCACGCCTTATGAACAATCTCGTGCAGCGTATCATCACCGGAACGCTTTTCCTGGTGGTCATGATCGGTTCGATCTGGTTCTCCCAGTTCAGCTTTGTAGCTCTGATGTGCATCATAGCTATGCTCTGCTTCCGCGAGTATATCCTGCTGGCAAAAAAAATCGCATCACCCGCCGTCGCCGTAAATTTTTCGGTAGCAGCGGGTTTGCTGTTTGTAGCCGCAGCATCCGTTCTGCTTCGTTTCCGCTATTATTTCGAATGCGTGATGTTCCTGGCGCCGGTCATTATCATCTTTGCGGAGCTGTTCCGGAAGACCGGGCAGCCATTTGTAAATATCGGCGTAGGGCTGGCGGGCATATTTTACGTGATCCTGCCATTCGCTCTTTTGCTCCATATCGGTTATCTCCCTTCGGGCGCAACGTACGAGGCGGGGATCGTTCTCGGCTATTTTACCATCATCTGGGTGAACGATACGTTCGCTTATGTGGTGGGAAGGCTTATCGGCAGGCATAAGCTGGCGCCATCCATCAGCGCCGGTAAGACCGTAGAAGGAACGATAGGCGGCATTGTAATGGCGGTAGTAGCAGCTGCGCTTACGTACAGGCTGTTTGTGCCCGGGCGGCTCCGTTTCAGCGAAGATATCACGCTGCCGGTATGGATGGGCTTTGCCTTTCTTACCGCGTCCCTGGCCGTCGCCAGCGATCTTTCCGAGTCGCGCCTCAAGCGCGCTGCGGGAGTGAAAGATTCCGGCAACCTGCTGCCGGGCCACGGAGGATTCCTGGATCGCTTCGATTCGGTTTTATTGACGGCTCCTGTTATTTTTGTGTACCTTATTTTCATACAATACGCTATATGAAACTGCACCGCGAAGGGAAAATATATATTCTCGTTTCGTCGTTCCTGTGGATCGCCGCTACGGGATTGATGTTCCTTTTCTCCGAAGACCTGTTCCTCAACCTGCTGGTGAGCGCGTTCTTCTTTTTCTTTTTCGTGGTGTTCGTGCAGTTCTTCCGTGTACCGGCGCGCGAGTTCGCCATTATCGACGACAGCGTTATCGCTCCCTGCGACGGCAAGGTGGTGGTGATAGAAAAAGTGCTGGAAACGGAATTCCTGAACCGTGAAGCCATACAGGTTTCTATTTTCATGAGCCCTGTAAATGTGCATGTGAACTGGTATCCTGTTTCGGGCGTGGTGCGGTATGTAAAATATCATCCGGGTAAATACCTGGTGGCCTGGCATCCGAAATCATCTACCGAGAATGAGCGTAGCACCGTAGTGGTGGAGCGTGCGGACGGGCGACAGGTGCTCGTGCGGCAGATCGCAGGGATACTGGCCCGCAAGATCTGTACTTATGCACGTGAGAATATGCCTGCAAAACAAGGTGCGGAAATGGGCTTCATCAAGTTCGGTTCGCGGGTAGATATTTTCCTTCCGCCGGATACTATTATCGATGCGAAGCTCGGCGACGTCACCAAAGGAGGAATCACCAAAATAGCAACACTTCCCGCAGCCGATGAAGCAACTGTTTGAACAGCGTAATTTTCAGCATGTGCTGGGACTTGCCGGGATGATCAATATCATCTCCGGAATTGTTTTCCTTATTTATCCCGCCATTTTCTTCCGTTTCTTTTTCCAGCCGGATCTTACCGGCGGACCGTTCGTCTCTATGGCGCTGGCCAATATTCTCAGCATTCAGCTCTGGTCGGTCGTGCTTATTCTGGGGTTCGGATATATCTGGGCTTCGCTGCAGGTAATGAGCAACCGGCTGTTCGTTTTTATCGGCGGGCTGATAGAAAGCGCGTCGGGCCTGGCGTGGATCATGACATATTTCCAAAGCCCCGCAAAGCCTGCATTGCTGGTGCTTGCGTCGCTGCACGCCGTTTTCGGGCTTCTGTTCGTGCTTTTTTTCTTCGGCACGAAGAATAGCAGATAAAAAATATCTTTTACAACAGTTATTCTTTGTCGGTAAAAATCGTACTGACACACGTGAAAGCGATACAACGCAAAAGACAAGTTGTATCAATTAGAGAATTTGCTATCTTGTTTAAAACAATTAACCAACCTCTTGAAGACCTCATTACCCGCCTCTGAAAATAAGGCCGCTCCCAGCGCGCATAAAACAGGTTCCGAAGGCGCGTCTATCGCAGACAACCGTCCTAAATCTTCTGAACAGCTGGCCATACAGCGAATGGCGGACAGCAGCGCCGTTGTTCAGAAAACACAGCACACGATAAATAGTGCGATAGCTCCCGTCCAGCGAAAGCTCATCTTTACGGATACCAACGAAGAATATACGGACGCAATGGCCTTTTTGACCAAGTACTGGCAGACACCCGGAGTGGATAAAAAGCAGCTCGAAATATTGAACATGATACAAAACGGCGAGCATTCCTATACCAATATCGGGGCTATGCTCACTGCGCTTAATTCTACCGGAACAGATGTCTCTTCTTCCGGTGTCGCGATAGATGTAAAAGAAAGCCTGAAAAAGGTTCTTGTAAATCCCTTTGAAGGAGAAAATACGGAGATAATCCATAAGGGTGTTTCACCATTGCTGCATACAGTATGGGTAGGGGGGGCGATCACCGGCGGAGCGAAAGAAAATATAGCGTCGTGGGCCCTGAGCCCTAAAATGCAGGTAATTCTATGGATGGACAAGAAAGCGGCGTCAGCCAGCGGAGTGCGGCCATCCAGCGGCACGGTGAAAGGAATCCACATTGGCGGTCTGTTGCTCGTCGATCCTGTGAAAGACATCTCTGTACCCGTGGCGCTTACCGGCCAGCTGCCGATGGGGGGAGAGCTGCATGAGGCAGCGGGGGCAGAAGCTGAATACGGACGGCCGCAGGTAGCTTCTGATATTCTTCGTATCGGCATTCTGCATACCTATGGAGGCATCTATATGGATGTGGGAGGAGTAAGCAAGGGCGTCGAAGATATCGATCCGGAAGAGGTGGAATTTTCGGGTAGCATGGATGTGCAGCCCGGCTTTCATGCAGAAACGAATCATATGGAGAACGGGCTGATCATTGCACAGGCCAATAGCCCGATATTGAAAAAGATGCTCTTTGATATGACTGATTATTACGGTTCGGATCCCGAAAGACGCATCAGGGAGGAGGCTGAGGAACTGGAGCAGCTGCTTGCGTTTGCCCGGCGAACAAAGTTCGTGCAACTGGAACAGTACCTCACCTGGAAGGTTGAGGCCGACCGTATGGCAAGCGTGCTGGTAAATATGCCACCCAGCGAATATCTCACGTATATGCAAAAGCCAACGGAAAGTCCTGTGCATGAAATCATGAAACGCTGGAAGGGATATATCGATCACCTGCGCCAAACCCCGCTCACATTACTCACCGATAGTATTCGTCCGGAAGAGCTGCGGGAAGTAGGTGCTTCTGTAAGCGGTACGATCAATCATGCCACCATGCTTACCTTTCAGGATTCCATAGAGCAGTGGAAAAAGCTGGAAGAGTCAAGCGGTCGTGTATTGGAGGGAGATGAAGTGCTCAAAAAATGGAATGATTTTTACAAAGGCAGGCTGCTCAATTACGGACAGAAAGGCTATTCATGGATGAACCCCGGGCTGTCTGCGGCCGAAGAGCGCGAGAGACTGGCAGGCAAATCGAAGCCGGATAATTTTATGCCGGGTATGGGAAAACATACCTACTCCATAAAAAGCAGCTCCGACGATGACAGCATCAGGCTGAAAATTACCAGCGATACCGTATCTGCTATACGCGAGCTGATAGAGGATCATGATAAGGATGAAAGCATAGATGCCGAAGCTGTAGTACAGGCGTTCCTCAGGTCGCAACCTTATACTTCCAGGAAAAGATTACTCCGCGTTCTGCAAAGCGCCATGCCGGAAGAAAAGCAGAACGTGGCAACCATCATCGCCGAATATGTCTGCGAAACCTACGCCGCAGACTAAGCCTGTTCTGCCGGTTATTTATTTTTTCGTTGCAAAGAATATAATGATCGCTATCACAATAAGCGCAACCACAACCGCGATTGCGATCTTCCACGCGCTATAGGGGCGCTGGCCCTGCACTTCGCCGGTGCGGCCGTTCACGAGGAACTGGAACACTTTTCCTTTGTAGCGGTAAGCGCTCACGTACACGGGCAGCAGGAGATGCTTGAAAGTAATGTTGGAATGGCGCGTGTTTACGCTGAGAATGCGCTGCTCGTCGCCGCCGATGTCCGAGCGTACCATCTTCCGGATCTGCTCATCCATTTTTGCGCGCGCTTTATCGAATCCCTGCTGCAGCTCCACCTGGTATTTTTCGGTGATGAAGCCCCCGAGATAGCTGTCGTTGAACGATTGAACATTATTGAGATCCCACGGCTCGAGGCGCTCAGCATATTTTACCGGGAGCGAATTGCTCGCTATTATCAGCACATCGTCGAAAGCATGGTTAATATGCCCGCTTACGGTTACCCAGCGCGTGTGGCGTACCTGGCGGGTACGTGTCACGCTTTTGCCGTTTTCCATGGCTGTATAGCTTTGCGTGGTGTAGTAATATGTTCCACGCTGGCCCATATACGGGCTGTTGGTCTGCGAGTCGAATGTCCAGTAGGGAATGTAAATGCCGTTGAAGCGGTCGGTATCGTGGCTTGCTTTTTTCAGGTCATTGGGAGCGAACCATAATCCACCCAGCCATTTTTTGAACTTGTCGCGCGCTTCATCCTTTGCCAGCTTGAAGGGAAGAATGCCTTTCGGCTGAATGATGGAATCCGTGTGATGGTTCTGTATCACCAGTGGGGTAACGCAGTAAGGGCAGTGGCTCGATTTCAGCTTGGGATCAACGGTGGTGGTGGCTCCGCAGTTCTCGCACTTCACGGTGCTTACGGTCACTCTTTCGGTGGTGGCCGCCTGGTCGTTGATGTATGTGTAGAAATCGTTCTCGTTCACCGGTTCGCCGGCATCGGGAATTTCATTTTCGGCTCCGCAGTACTGGCAGTGCAGATGCCGTGTTCCGGGCTTGTAGGCCAGATCGGCGCCGCACGACATACAGGCGAATGAGTTTACGATGTCTTTGTTCGGTCCTTCGTACAGCAGCTCTTCGTTCGATTTTTTTTCCATGTCAGGTAGGTTGTCTGATGGGCTTAAAGATAAAAAGAAGGGTGAAGCAAACGTTCACCCTTCGAAGTATAATTCATTACGGTATGGGTGGGGGCGGGGGAGGAGGCACGCTGCCCAGCACCGGCGAAAGCTCGGGTACGCTGGAAGCTGCTGTCCAGCCTTGCATTCCGGCTTTCCACACGAGGCTTTCGGGCTTGAAGTTGCCCTGCACGGCCATCTGCGTAAGCTGCTCCATGCTGAACGGGCCTGTCTGCTGGCCGTTTACCGCTACGAAAAACTGCATGATAGGCGGCGGCTGGGGTGGGGTAGGCTGCATCATGTTGCCCATGTTGTTGCCGATCATATTTCCCATTCCGAAACCGAATCCCATGCCTACGCCGGCTCCGCCGAGGCCTTCGTTCTCTGCGGCCTTCTCGATGGATTTGGCCATTTTCATCTGGGCCAGCTTCTGCATGTCGATCTTGTTCAGACGGCTGTACTCGAAGATTTCTTTCTTGAGCTCTTCGGGCATCGATACGTTCTCTACGTTGAACATGGTGATGGTGAGCCCGTAGCTGTCAAAATAGTCGTTCAGCTTCTGCTGTCCCATTTCCGAAAGCTCGTCGAGGTTGCTTACGAACATTTCGATAGGGAATTTGCTTTCGCCCGACATGTCGGAAAACTTCCGGACGATGAGCGTGCGCAGGTTGCCGTTGATCTCTTCGGTGGTAAAGCGCTGGTCGGTGCCTGCAATTTCTTTCAGGAACTTAGCGGCGTCAGTCACGCGGTAGTTGAAATTACCGAATGCACGGATCTCTACCATACCGAAGCGTTCGTCGTTCATGATGAACGGGTTCTTGGTGCCCCATTTCTGGTCGGTGAACTGCTTGGTGCTTACAAAGAACACATCTACCTTGAACGGGCTGTTGAACCCGTATTTCCAGCCTTTCAGCGTGGAAAGGATCGGCATGTTCTGCGTCGTAAGCGTGTACATTCTCGGCTGGAAAACGTCTGCGATCTGGCCTTCGTTTATGAACACCGCTACCTGTGATTCGCGCACGGTAAGCTTTGCGCCGTTCTTGATCTCGTTCTGGTATCGCGGGAACTTATATACGATCGTATCGTTGGTGTCGTCGACCCATTCGATAATGTCGATAAATTCCTGCTTGATTTTGTTCCAAATTCCCATAGGTTGTAATAGAGTTTAAAATAGAGGGCTTATACGTCTGATAAAGCTAAGTGTTTCACGCCGTATTTGCAACTTCGTCCGGCAGAGCCAGCAGAGCGGTTTGCAGGAAGAAAAATAATTTGTGAACAGGGGGAATTAGTTTTTAGAGCTTAGTTTTTAGTACTTAGTAGGGTTAAGATCATTTGTGGTTACCAAAAATAGTAGTGAGTCTGAGTATTGAGTCCTGAGTATTGAGTCGTGAGACCCGTTGCGAAGATCATTTGCGGTTACCCAAATAAGTACTCAGTCCTGAGATCGTCACCAGATCATTTAGAATACTAATTAGTCTGGAAGTCTAAAAGTCCGCCGAAGGAGTCCTTTTTTCCATCGTCCTTTTTATCCGCCGTAACAATAAGCGAAGGCGGGCGCCCCTGTCCAGTTTCCAGCATCCAGTTTCCAGCATCCACCCCTCACTCCCTCCACTCCACCTTATTCAGCCATATATTCCTCTTTCCCTTCGGCCATTCGCCTTCGGGATAGCCCACGTACAGAAGGCCGAGGCATTTGTCTTCGGGCTCGAGGTGCAGGTAATCCTTTACGGCGGGCGATGTCACCACTTCGCCCGTAGCCCAGAAGGTGCCAATGCCGTAGGCCGTGGCTACCAGCATCATATTTTGTACGGCGCAGGCGGTGGCCATCACTTCCTCGATCTCGGGTATCTTGCCGGATGCCTGGCGTTTCATGCAGATGGCTACGACGAAGCTGCTTTTTTCGCCGCGGGTCTGGTAACGGTTGTATTTGGGCTCGGCGAATTTTTCGGCGGGGGTGATCTCTTTGTACACCTGTGCAAGGAAGCTCATCAGCCCGGTAAGCCCGTTGCCGGCAAATACCTTGAACCTCCACGGTTCGGTAAGTCCGTGCGTGGGTGCCCAGTTGGCCGCTTCGAGCATGGCTTCGAGCTGCTCGCGGTGCACCTTGCGGGCCGAAAAATTTTCAGGATATATCGTGCGGCGGTCGTGGATGACGCCGGTTATTTCTGTGAGTTGAAAACGCATAGCTATATAATTGAAAATTCAAAAGTAAAAATTAAAAAGTACCCACCCGCATCCTGCCCTCCACGATCTTCTAATACAAACTGTCCAGCATCCATTGTCCAGTATCCAGCATCCTTTTAAATAATTATCTTCATCATTACATTCGTCCCGTTTTTAATTTTTATTTTTTACTTTTTAATTTAAAAACTGCCATGAAAAAACTGACACTCGCACTTTCCATCCTGCTCGGGGGCACTATAGCCTCCGCGCAGACCTTTACGCTCCGCAGCAAGGACACGGGCGGACAGGCTACCATGCATAACGTATTCAACGGATTCGGTTGCACCGGCGAGAATATATCGCCACAGCTTTCCTGGGAGAACGCTCCTGCCGGCACCAAAAGCTTCGCCGTTACCATGTACGATCCGGACGCGCCCACCGGCAGCGGCTTCTGGCACTGGGTGATGTTCGATATTCCGACTTCTGTAAAAGAATTACCTGCCAATGCCGGCAACATTGAGAAAAACCTGGCTCCCGTTGGCGCTATCCAAAGCATGACCGATTTCGGTAAACAGGGCTACGGCGGCCCTTGTCCCCCCGAAGGCCACGGCTTCCACCAGTATATTATTACAGTGTATGCGCTCAAGACGGATAAGCTCGGGCTCGACAAAAATTCCAATCCTGCCATGGTGGGGTTCTATCTCAATTCCAACCTGATCGAGAAAGCTACTATCGTGATGTATTATAAGCGGTAGAAGAAACGCGAAGGCGGGGAAGATAACGGGGAATCGCAGGGCTTGCATCCGGCGGTTCCCCGTTGTTGTTTTATTACAGCTTCATGATGTATGCCAGCACGAAATACGGCGGGCGGTTCTCAGTGTCCGACGGCGGTCCGCTGGTAACGGTAACCGGTGCGATATCTATAGCTACATCGTGCGTATGGGTGTAATAACGCACGTCGCCGCTGGAGTTGGACGAAAGGCTTCCGTAACGCGGAGCGGTGGACTGCGCCGTGGTAAAGGTCTGCACGGGCGGATCTATGGTTACCTGGTGCGTCGCGTTGTTGGTAGCCGATCCCCCGGTGTTACCTACTGTGCTGTAATCGGGATTTCCGGCATTGAAGCCTACCACGAAACGTCCGCGCAGATCGGGAGTGCCGTTCGTTCCGTCGCAGATCGCCCATCCTGTGGGAATGCTGGATGGATTGCCCGCCCACATTACAATGATGCCCTGCGGAAGCACCAGGCCCCCGCCGGAGATGCTGTCAGCTACGGCCGCATGGCTCGAATGCAGCGAGTAGGGGACAGACCACAATTTCATGGTGCCCATGTCTTCATATCCTGTCCCGAAATCCACTTCTACCTTCATGTACATGTTGGCCACGCCCCAGTTGATGTCGCCGAACGTCGGCTGCCCCGCGGTCTGTGTGCCTTGTCCCACCGTAAAATTGAACAGCCCGAGGCCGTTGGTGGTCACGCTATGGGTTTCCTGCCATTGTATTGTACCGGTAGCCGATCCGCTCAGGATGGTAACGCGGGTGGGCAGCGACTGGTTCACGATCGTGTTGCCCGACGAGTTGCGCGCCACCGCCTGGTACGTGTATCCCTGCGGACTGAGGGTTTGCGCCTGGATCATGCCGGCCATGCAGGCTCCGGCAATAAGGAGTAAGAATTTTTTCATGTTGAGCTGGTTTAGTTTTTAATGAATTTTACTACGTAGGGTTTCGAGGATTTGTCCTGCAGCAGCAGGAAGTAGGTAGCGGCCGCAAGCTGGTTCACATCTATCTGCAATGTAAGCTCGCCGTCCACATATTCGGGATTGCCCGATCGCAGCACGGATGCTCCCTGCATATCGCGCACTTCCCAGGTATATTCTCCCGGCTGTGCGGAACGTATGAGCAGGTTCAGCACGTCTTTAGTGGGGTTGGGAAATGCTTCGGCCGTCCAGCCGGGAACTTCCTCTACGGAGGCGCTCACGTCCTTTTCGGGCTGCTGGAAGCCCTGCGTAAGGATGTGCAATGTATTGTTGAGCGTGGGAGTAATGGTCTCGCCCGCAGTATACGATAGCGATCCGGAGGCGCTCGCGGTATATCCGCCGGTGGTAGAGATCACTGTCGGAGACAGCACCTGCGCCCGGAGGCCGGCGATCGACGCCAGCGACAGAAAGAGCGTAATGATTCTTTTCATATAAGGTAAAGTTTGTTTTTTAAAGTAAGCGGATTTCCGGGAGAACTCCAAACCGGTTTTCAGATAATTAAAAATGAAAAAATTAAAAAAGGCACCCACGACGTTGGAGGGCTATTTTTTTTAATTTTTATTTTTAACTTTTTAATTCTTTTTGGCGGTGCCTGCAGGCCCGGGCTGTCCGCTACCATGCGCCCCGAAGGATGGAATATTCCTTCGGGGCGCATGCCGCTTCCATCCCTACCGCGTCCGTCGTAGCTTCAGCGAAGGCGGGTTTCCATTAACACTTCGCCAGCTTTAGGCCAGATGATAATTTTAAAGCAAAAATTAAAATGAAAAACGTGCCAACCGACATTTGGTAGCTGAGATTTTTTTACTTTTTACTTTTTACTTTTGAATTTTTAATTGACCAAAGCTCCTCTCAGGCGAAGCAACTCCACCTCCTGTGTCTTCGCAGTATACAGCGAGTTCATCCATCGTGTTACGGCCACGATGTAGCTTTCCTGGGCTTCGCGCAGCTCTAGTGAGTTGCTCAGTCCCTGCTTGAAACGCTCGAGCGAAAGATTTACGTTCTCGCTGGAAAGATCTACGCTCTCCTGCTCAACTTCCACTTGTTCGAGCGCGAGCTGGTACCGCTTATAAGCCCGCATGATGGCCGATTCGGTTTCGAGCTTCAGCGCATCGTAGCGCAGGCCGGCGTTCTTCAGATCGAGCGTGGCCACGCGGTATTGCGTGTTCACCCGCCAGCTGTCGAACACTCTGAATGCGGCGGTGAAGCCTCCCGTAAAACCATAGTTCTGGTTGAAGAGAAAAAGCCCCGCCTGGCTTTCCGCGCGACTGAAGTTGTAGCTGGTGCTGAGTGAAATAACAGGGAAGCGTTGGGAGTTTATCTCGCGGCGGATATATTTTTGAATGAGGATGTTTCGCTCTTCGAACTGTAATGTATTGTTCTTTTCCAGCGCGTCTTTGCGGATGCCGGCGAGATCGAGCATTTCGCCGAGCGGGATGGTGTCTTCCACCTGGAACTCGGTAGCAAGGTCGCGCACCATCAATTCATTCAGCACGGTTTTGCTTTCGTACAACAATATCTGCTGATCGAGATGCTGCGATACCTGTAGGTTAAGATCGATCTTCGCTTGCAGCAGCTCGGTCTTGGAGCCGCTGCCCACCTGCAGCTTCTTATCGGCGATCGTAACGCGCTCTTCGGTCACGCTCATGCTTTCCTGTATAGAGCGAAGTATCTGCTGATTTCTCACCACATCGAAATAAGCGTTGATGACGGCGGAGATCGTGTTCTCGATCTGTATTCTCGTATTTATTTCGCCTTGTTCTTTCAGTTGCGTAAGGCGACCGTAAGTGGCGAACATCCGCAGCCCGTCGAACAATACCCAGTTGAGCTGCGCGGCGGCGGTGTAATTATCATTGCGCACACCGTCTTTTATTGTCGTGGTACCGCTGGAAAGCTCCTGCCGTATGCTGTTGTTCGAAAACATGGCGCTGGCGCCGAGGTCTACGGTGGGCAGCATTCCGGCGTTCCCGATATTGCGGGCATACCGGAGCGCCTCCTGCTCGTTCTTTGCTATGATGACGTAATAATTGTTGGCTACGGACGTGCGCAGCGCCTCCTCCAGCGACAATACAGGCTGCTGGGCCGTGGCAGAAAGCGTGCACACAATAAAAAGGATAAATACGCTCCAGTGTTTTATGGTCATACCGGTTTGTTTACGGTGGTTGTTTTTGGTTTATGTGGTCTCGACAGGAACGAGTACATCGCAGGGATGACGTACAGCGTAAGGATAAGCGAGAAAATGATACCGCCCACGATAACAATACCGAGCGGAATGCGGCTTTGCGCAGCAGCTCCAAGACTGAGCGCGATAGGTAATGCGCCGAGCGCGGTGGCAAGGCTCGTCATGAGAATGGGACGGAGACGCATCGCTGCGGCTTCGATGGCGGCTTCGGATTTGGTCGCTCCCTCTGCTTTGATGTGATTCGCGAACTCCACGATAAGGATACCGTTCTTCGTTACGAGCCCGAGAAGCATGATGACCCCGATCTGGCTGAAGATGTTCCAGGTCTGGTCGAAATACCAGAGCGAAAGCAATGCCCCCGCCAGCGCCAGCGGTACGGTGATCATGATGATGAGCGGATCGATAAAGCTCTCGAACTGCGCGGCAAGCACAAGGTACACCAGCACCAGCGCGAAGAGAAATGCGAACGCGGTATTGGAAGAGCTTTCCGAAAAGTCGCGGGAGGCGCCGCTCAGCGAGGTGTTGAAAGTTTCATCGAGCACTTCGTCCGCTATCTTGTTCATCGCTTCGATACCATCGCCGATAGTTTTACCTGGCGCCGGTGTAGCGGAGATCGTTGCCGATTTATAACGGTTGTAATGGTACAGCTGCGGCGGCGAGCTTTCGTCGTCCATTTTCATCAGGTTGTCGAGCTGTATCAGCTGCCCTTCGGTATTGCGCACGTACAGGGAAGAAATGTCCAGCGGCTCGTCGCGGTTTGCGCGGTCGAACTGGCCCATTACCTGGTACTGCTTTCCATTCATGGTAAAGTACCCGAAGCGCCGTCCGCTGAATGCGAGCTGCAGTGTTGTGGCAATATCGGACACGGAAACATTGAGCTCCTGCGCGCGGTCGCGGTCGATGGAAAGATTGAATTCCGGCTTGTTGAATTTGAGGTTTTCGTCGGAGGTCTGGAACGTCGGATCTTTTTGCACGCGCTCCATAAACTTGGGCAGCGCATCGCGGATCTTATCGAAGCTCGAGTTCTGTATCACGAACTGTATCGGTTGTCCTCCGCGCGGCCCTCCACCGGAAGATATGGTCTGGTCCTGGTTGGCGAAAGCGCGTCCCATGGTAAAGCGGCGCAGGTTCCTCGACATCATGTCGACGATCTGCTGCTGGCTGCGGTCGCGTTCTTCAGGGTCCGTAAGCATCACGCGCAGGAAGCCGGTGTTCGGCGCACCGGATCCGGAAAAGCCCGGAGCGGTAACGCTGATGAGTACACGTTTTTCAGGTATCGAATCCATCGCGAGCTGCACCATCTGCTGCACGTACATGTCCATGAACTCGAACGAAGCTCCTTCCGGCGCTGTGGCCTGAACGCGGAATACGCTGCGGTCTTCCAGCGGAGCCAGCTCTTTTTTGAGCGTAACAAAACAAAGCGCCGCCACTCCGAGACAGATCACGATAAGCGGGAACGCGAGCCATCTTCTGCGCATGAACGAACGGAGAGAATCACGGTAGCTGTTTATCATCCACTCGAAAAAAGGCTCTGTTTTAGTATAGAATTTTGTGCGTTTGGTCGGGTCTTTCCGCGACATTTTCACGTTAAGCACCGGCGTAAGCGTAAGCGATACGAAAGCGGAAATGAGCACGGCTCCGGCCACTACGATACCAAACTCGCGGAACAGGCGGCCAACGAAACCAGGCAGGAAAATTACCGGAAGGAATACCACGGCGAGTGTGATGGAAGTGGAAATAACGGCGAAGTAAATTTCGTCGGAACCTTTTCGCGCAGCTTCCATCCGGTCCATTCCCTGCTCGAGCTTTTTATAGATATTTTCCGTCACCACGATACCGTCGTCCACCACAAGGCCGGTAGCCAGCACAATGGCAAGCAGCGTAAGAATGTTGATGGAGAAACCGAATATATACATGATGAAGAACGCCCCGATGAGCGATACAGGAATATCGATGAGCGGGCGGAAAGCGATGAGCAGATCGCGGAAGAAAAGATAAATGATAAGCACTACCAGCCCAATGGCGATAAGCAGCGTTTCTTCCACTTCCGAAATAGAACGCTTGATGAATTTTGTCTGGTCGAGACCGATGCTCAGTTTGATATCGGAAGGCACTTCTTTTTCGAGCTGATCGTACCGTTTGTAGAACTCGTCGGCAATTTCGATGTAGTTGGTCCCCGGCTGGGGAATGATGCCGAGACCAATCATAGGCACGCCGCTTTCGCGAAGGATGGTTTCTTCGTTCTCCGGTCCCAGCTGGGCATTGCCGATGTCGCGGAAGCGGATGATCGCGCCGTCGACAGATTTTATCACGAGGTTATTGAATTCTTCGGGAGTAGTGAGCCTTCCCATTGTCTTTACGGTCATTTCCGTCATGTTCCCGGAAATTTTACCGGAAGGAAGCTCGACGTTCTCGCGCGTGAGAGCGTCGAGCACATCTACAGGCGTAAGGCTGTAGGCGGCAAGCCTGTCGGGATTCATCCACAGGCGCATGGCGTACCTTTTTTCTCCCCATATCTGTATGGTACTTACGCCGGGAATGGTCTGCAGGCGTTCCTGCACAACGTTTGCAGCGTAGTCAGATATTTCGAGGTGGCTGCGCGTATCGCTCTGGATCAGCAGGGCGAGAATGGCATCGGAGTTGGCGTCGGCTTTGGTCACCACGGGAGGCGCGTCAATATCCTGGGGAAGCTGACGCAGGGCCTGAGATACTTTATCGCGCACATCATTTGCAGCGGCTTCGAGATCTACGCTCAGGTCGAACTCCACGGTGATCTGGCTTGTTCCCTGGTTGCTCGATGAAGAAATGGACCGGATACCGGCAATACCGTTGATCGATTTCTCGAGCGGCTCGGTTATCTGCGATTCGATGATGTCGGCATTGGCACCGGTGTAGCTTGTGCGTACGGTAATGATGGGCGGATCGATGGAAGGATATTCCCGAACGCCCAGGAAATTAAAAGAGATGATACCGAACAGCACAATGATGATGTTGAGCACAATGGCCAGCACCGGTCGTTTTAAACTAATGGAAGGTAAGCTCATCGTTATTGTTCGTTTACTTTACAGAAATAATTTTCAGCGGCGATTGCGGGCGGAGCTGCAGGATACCGGTGGTGATCACCGTATCACCCGGCTTAAGTCCTTCAAGCACCTGAACGGTGCTGTCGTTGCGCATGCCGATCACGACGGGTTGCGGAAATGCTTTTCCTTCGCGGCTGAGATAGACCTTTTGTCCTTTCAGCCCCGGTATTACAGATTCAGTCGGGATCATGATGCCGCTCTCTATTTCCTGCAACGGAAGATTGATCTTAGCAAATGCTCCCGGAAACACTTTTAACTGTTTGTTGTCGTATAAAGCGCGGATGCGCACGGTACGCGAGTTCTCGTCGATGCGAGGCTCCACGGCGATCACAGGCGCAGTGAAGGTCTCGTCTACGCCTTCTACCGAAAATTCTATGTCGGAGCGTGAGTTGATCAGCGGAAGATATTTTTCAGGTATGGAAAAGTCGATCCGTACCGGTTGCACCTGCTGCAGCGTAGTGATAACAGTGCCCGGCGAAACATACGCTCCTACGCTCACATTCCGCAATCCTACCTTGCCGCTGAACGGCGCGCGGATCTCGGTCTTCTGAATGCCTGCATTGATCAGGTCCATGTCGGCCCTGATCGTGCTGAGCTGGTTAAATGCAACATCGTATTCCTGCTGGCTTACCGCGTCGATCGAAAGCAGCTCTTTCAGGCGCTGCTCATTCTTGATGGCCAGCTCTTCCTGCAGCACAAGCTTGCGCAGCTGGGCCTGCAGGTCGGCATCGAAAAGTTTTACGAGCACGTTGCCTTTGGCCACCGATGTGCCTTCTTTAAAAAGGATCTGCGTTATCCGTCCTGCCACTTCGGGTTGTACCACGATCTCTTCGTTGGCCAGCACGGTACCGGTAGATACTACCAGGTTTTCGATCCGCTGCGTTTTTACAATATAACCTTTCACGGGTATGGGCGGAGCCTGGCCGGTAGTCGGAGCGGGCGCTTTCTTTTTCTTACCGGAGGCGCGGACCTTGATAAAAACGAGACCGCCTATTACCAGGATCACGATGGCCCATACAATATACTTTGAAGATCTTTTAGCCATAAATTATTTTCTTCTTCTTTTATTGAATTTGATTGTTACCGGGTTGGCGGGGAGGTTTATCACATTATCATAGATCTTTTCCATCATCCGGTAAAATTCTTCTCTTTCGGATTTTTTGAAACCGGCAAATGCTTTTTCGTTCACATGCTCTACCGAGCGGCGTATGGCCGGAATCTCTTTCCTTGCTTTGGGCGTAAGCTGTACCCAGCGCTCTCTGCGGTCCTGCGGATTTGTGATCCGTTTGATGTAACCTTTCCTGTCCAGGTAGTCGAGGATGCGTACCATCGTTACCTTGTCTACGCGTACCAGATCGCAGATCTGCTGCTGTGTGCACTCTTCTTCCGAGGCTTCGATCATCAGCAGTATGGAAAAATGCTTGTCCAGTTCGTGGAATTCTTCCATGAACCGGGTGAAAGCGCCATAATATGGCTTTGTCAGGATGGATAACGTAAATCCCAGCGGATGGGAGCTGTCGATATTTTTCTTCTTCATGGTCCGCTGCAAAGATCGGAAACATATTTTAGTTAAAAATATTAATAGTTTATTTTGTTAACTATTTTTAAGGATGCTTCTTTGTGCATATCGGGCGCAAAATAATCAACAATCGGTGGTTCTGTATCTTATTACGAAAACTTCAAATTCGCTTCAGAATTACTCCATGAAACGGCCCATGTCCCTGCGGTCTTTTTTGGTGGGGCGACCGCTTCCTTTCTCGCGCTTTACCAGGGGAAGGTACTTCATGTCTTCGAGCTTCAGCAGCTCCGACGGGGGAGTAAGGTCTTCGGTATAAAGAGGCACATCTTTGGCGGAAACGCGGCCTTTGGGAAAGCCGGCAACCCTGAAGGTACGGGTGAGCACTCCGCGCTTGAACTCGATCGTGTCGCCGGGTTTGAGCTCTCTGGACGGTTTTGTGTTCTGCCCGTTGAGCTTTACTTTTCCGCCGTTCACGGCATCGGTGGCCAGTGTGCGCGTTTTAAAAAGGCGAACGCACCAGAGCCATTTATCGATACGGAGATTTTCGGAAGCCACGGCGGAAAGATACGACACGATCTTTTATTGCCGGAGGCCGGCCGTTTATTTTACTGTTCCGGGTAGTCAAGTTCTTTGCCGAATGTTTCTTTCAGGCTCAGCGTAGCGATGATCGCGAGCCCGATGCAGATGATACCCATGATGACCGCACTGCCTATGGTGCTTAATGCCGGCACTCCTGCAAGCTCCTTAAAGCCGAAGGTGATAGGAATAACGGCTCCGCGCACAAAGTTGGGCACCGTGCTGGTAACGGTAGCGCGGATGTTGGTGCCGAACTGCTCGGCTGCGATGGTGACGAAAAGCGCCCAATAGCCCGTGGCTCCTCCGAGCACGGTGCACATCAGGTAAAAGTACGACGCGGAACGTTCTTCCATAGTAAAAAGAAAAAGTGTTACCGCTATGAACGAGAACAGAAGATAGCCCATCACCACCCTGAGGCGCGTGCGGAAAATCTGGCTCAGCAACCCGGCCAGCAGATCGCCCGCAGAGAGCCCGATGTAGCAGAACATAACCGCACGCCCCGTGGAGATATCGCCCTGCAGAAAGAAGGTCTTATTTTCGAAATACGATTCGGAAAGGCTGATGAGCACGCCTACCACGTACCATACGGGGAGTCCGATGGCGATGCAGGCAAGATATTTTCTGAGGCGGCGCCCGTTGGTAAAAAGCGAGAAGAAATCGCCGCGCCGCGCATGCGATCCGCTTATATTGCGAAACATGCCGGACTCGAGCACTCCCACGCGCATCAGCAGCAGCACCAGGCCCATTCCGCCGCCCACGTAGTACGACGTTTTCCAGTCGAAGCTGTCGGCTACCAGCGCTGCGAAAACTGCGCCCAGCGCGCCGAAGGTAACGACGATCATGGTGCCGTACCCGCGTTTTTCTTTGTGCATCACTTCGCTGATAAGCGTAATGCCCGCGCCCAGCTCGCCCGCAAGCCCTACGCCGGCGATAAAGCGGATCACGGCGTACGAGTTCAGGTCCCACACCCATGCGTTGGCTATATTGGCCAGCGAGTACATCAGGATGGAACCGAACAGCACGCGGATCCTGCCTTTACGGTCGCCAAGGATTCCCCACAGGATGCCCCCGGCGAGCATTCCGCCCATCTGGCAGTTGAAAAGGAATATCTCTATATCCTTCAGAGCCGATTCCGGAAAGCCGAGCGACAGCAGGCTGGCCTTCTTCACCACATTGAAAAGGATGAGGTCGTATATATCGACAAAATAGCCCAGCGACGCTACGATGATGATGAGCACGTGCTGGGAGAGAAAAGGTTTACGCGGCATGGGCAAGTTAAAGACGTAAAATTAGGAAAATAGTAATTAGTCTTTAGTCCTCAGTCCTGAGTCCTGAGATCGTGAACGAGATCATTGGTGGTTAGCATTTCTTATCCAGGCAAAAGAGGGCAGTCGCGGAGGAGCGACATTATGTAGAAACGAGATAAAGCATAGTGCGTAGTTTTCTAGTCTTTAGTCTTTTAGTCCTCAGTCCTGAGTATTGAGTATTGAGATCGTGAACGAGATCATTTTGGATTACCATTTTTATACAGGCAAAAGCCGGGCAGCCCCGGAGGGGCGATATAATGGTAGAAACGAGATCGGATATTCATTAAAGCCCTGTAGGGGCGACATTATCCAGTCCTGAGTGTTGAGTCCTGAGAGCGGTGACGAAGATCTTTGGGTGTAATAAATAGCTCTGAGCGAGGTCTGCGTATAAATTCTTCTGTGTAAGACCTCAGATGGTAAAGAGATCATTTTGAGTGCCCAATAATTTAGGAACGCCTATCAAATTAAAATTCAAAATGAAAAATTAAAAAGGGTGTTACCGGATCAGCCTGGGATTTATTCCCATCCCCTGATTACAATACATAATGCCTTCGGAATACCTGTCCGGTATCCAATATCCAGCATCCATTATCAAATGAGGAGGGAATGGATCTCTCCGGCTTCTTAATGCGGATGGTGCTGATCGGTACCTTCGCCATGGTGCTCATCCTGGTGCTGACCGTGATCTTCGTCGTGCATCTGGACATTATTCTGCTCCTGGCGCGCTTTGAAGCAGCAGTTCATGGTATTGATGAAGATCAGGAAACCGCCGATAACAACGGTTGCGGCAAGGTATGAAAGCCACGCTGTCTGCTTTTTGGTTTCGTGCCCGTGATGTGAATGTTCCATAGTATTCAGGTATTCAAAAGCACAAAAATAGAATTTCCCCTTGAATTTGATCTTTTTTCGCTGCTACGGCTTAAAATTTTCGGCAGGCGGGGCTAATATCAAACCGCTATATTTGACCCGTGCGCAATTTCCGCTATAAATGGCTCATGTTTATCCCCGTACTGCTGGTGTATGCCCTGGGGCTGCCGGTAGACGTAATGGAAGTGGACGCCGCCCAGTATGCTGAAATATCGCGTGAAATGCTGCAAACCGGCAATTACCTGGAGCTGTACTGCCGCAACCTCGATTACCTGGACAAGCCGCCTTTCGTATTCTGGACGGCTGCGCTTTCGTATTCGGTATTGGGAATTTCCGACATCGCCTATAAATTACCTTCGCTGCTGTTCGCCCTGCTGGGTATATACTCTACATGGCGGCTGGGCCGGAGACTGTATGGCGAGACCGCGGGATTTGCGGCAGCCTTCATACTTTCTACCACGCAGGCCTGGTTCCAGTTCACCAATGACGTGCGCACAGATACCATTCTTTCCGGCGCGGTGATCTTTGCGATATGGCAGCTAAAAGTATACCTGGATGACCGCCGGTGGACGCACCTGCTCGGATCGGCAGTAGGCATTTCGGTGGCCATGCTTACCAAAGGCCCCATTGGTCTTATGGTGCCTGTGCTTGGGCTGGGAACCGATCTGCTGCTGAAGCGCGACTGGAAAAATATATTCCGCTGGCAGTGGCTTGCTTTTGCCATGCTGGTGCTGGTGGCGCTGTCGCCCATGCTGTGGGGACTGTACCAGCAGTTTGATCTGCATCCGGGAAAAGAGATCAACGGACAGGAGATCCGCTCGGGACTGCGGTTCTATCTCTGGACACAAAGCTTCGGCCGGCTTACCGGAGAGAGCAAATGGTCCAACGATCCGTCGGTGACCGGCTTCCTGCCCGTGCTGGGCTGGGCATTCCTGCCGTGGACCTTGCTGCTGGCGGGTGGATTATGGAAAAAAACGAAAGAGATCTTCTCTTCGCGTTTCCGTTTCAGCGCGCAGCAGGAGTTCATTTCGTGGGGCGGTTTTGTATTTCCGTTCATCGCGCTTTCGTTATCGCATTACAAGCTTCCGCATTATATCTTCGTGCTGTTTCCCCTGGGAGCCATACTTTCTGCGGCATTCCTGGCGCCGCTTTTCGAAAAAAGTTCGTCGTGGCTTAAAGGCGTTACCGCGCTGCAGCTACTCCTTACCGTCGTGTACACAGCCGCTGCGGGCCTGTTGCTGTTCTTCGTCTTTCCTTCGCCTCCGGTATGGAAGCCGGGAGGGATCTTTTTATTTCTCTGCGCCGGGATCTTCGCGGTGACGCGTTTTTCAGGCCTTTGGCGTTTTCTGACAATGAGCGCTGCCGGAGCGATCGTTTTCAACGCAGTGATGAACCTGCACTTTTATCCCGAGCTGCTGAAATACCAGTCGCCATCGGTGACGGGCCGCCGTTACGCGGAAGAGCTGCGCGGAAATAATATACCGCTTACGGCATTCCACGCGCTGGGATACAGCCTTGATTTCTACTCGCAGCAAACCATCACTTACCACGAAGATCACCGCCTGCTGCAAAAACAGTTCAGCGGCCGTGAAGTATGGGTGTACACCGACGACAAGGGCCTGCGGATCCTCAGGGATTCAGGAATGAACATACTGCGGGAGATCGCGTTCTCCGATTACAGGATCACTCTGCTGAAGCCGGCTTTTCTCGATCCGCGCACCCGCAGCAGCACGCTGATGGTAAAATATATGGTGCTGGTGAGTTGCTGACGGGCTGCAGAAATACGGCAGGTTTTTGTTTCTTTGATATTAAATTGCCCGATTGGACCTGCTGTTGCCCATAGTCTATGCCCTGATCCTGGGATGGTTGTTCTGCCGCTATCATCCGCTGGACCGTTCTGTGTACCCGGCATCCTTCATCGCCGCAGGCTGGGCTTACCGGCTGCTGATGGGCATTGTGCTCTGGTATGTTTACTCCGTTTTCTACACCGACAGGAGCACAAGCGATATCTTCCGTTTCTACGACGATGCACGGGTAATGTACAGCGTGCTGCACAACGATCCCGCCGCGTTCTTCAGCATGCTTACCGGCATCGGAGGCGATCCCGAAGAGCTGGATGTGTACTACCGGCAGATGAACAACTGGTACAAGCAATACAATTATTTCCTATACAACGATGCGCGGACGCTTATCCGTTTCAATGCGCTGATCATGCTTTTTTCATTCGGAAGCTATCACGTGCACACCGTTTTTATGGCGGCATTTTCGTACCTGGGCGGTCTGTATATGGTGAGAGCGTTCTCGCCTTTCCTGCGCGAATGGAAAGCGTGGCTGTTCCCTGTTGTGCTGATGGTTCCTTCCGTGGCGTTCTGGTCGTCGGGAGTGCTTAAGGAAGGAATCTTTATGGGCGCGTTCGGCGTTTTCCTGTACGCGCTGTTCCGTATTGCAGAGCGAAGAGCAGCGTGGGGGACATGGCTGGCGCTCACGCTGGCGGCCTTGCTGTTGCTGGTGATCAAAGTATACCTTTTTCTGTGCCTCATTCCCGGCCTTTTGTATTTGTTGTCGGGCAAAGCATTTAAGAACGGGCGGCCGTTCCTCCGTTTTCTTATTGTGCAGGTTGTTTGTATCGCTGTTCTGGTCTGTATTCCCGAGCTGTTCCCGCAATGGGATATCTTTTATATTCTTTACAAGAAAAGGATCGACTTCATCAATGAAGCGATGATATGGTCGGCGGGAAGCCTGGTGGACGTACCGGAGCTGCAGCCGGCGGCGTGGAGCTTTTTCCGGCAGATACCGTTTGCGCTCGTTATGGCGCTTTTCCGTCCGTTCATCTGGGAATCCGGTTCGCCGCTGATGCTGTTGTCTGCGATCGAAAACATTTTTCTTGCGCTGTTCTTTCTTCTGCCCGTCATTGCTTTCCGCAGACCGTCGCGGCAGGAAGCCACAGTGATGTTGTTCTGCCTTTCGTTCGTGCTGTATCTTTACCTGCTTATCGGCACCACCACTCCCATACTCGGTTCGCTGGTGCGTTACAAGATTCCCGGCATCCCGGTATTACTTATCGTATTACTTTTGCTTACCGACCGCGAAAAATTATTCCGCAGGCTCGGACTGAAAAAGAATAAATTATGAAACAACGCATCATACTCATCACCGGGGCTACATCCGGCATAGGCGAGGCTACTGCCAGGCTGCTGGCGCAGAAAGGCTTTGCGCTTATTCTTACCGGTCGCCGTCAGGACCGGCTGGAAAAGCTTCATAGCGAACTGGAAGAACAGGTGCCGGTGCACACGCTTTGCTTTGATGTGCGCAATAGGGCAGAGGTGTACAAGGCGATAGAAAGCCTCCCCGGAGAATGGAGGGAAGTGGACGGACTGGTGAACAATGCCGGCCTTGCTGTGGGATTGAGCCCTGTGCACAAAGGGAACGAGGAGGACTGGGACCGCATGATCGATACGAACGTAAAGGGAGCGCTGTATGTGCTGAAAGCCGTTATTCCGCTGATGATGCAGCGCAACGCGGGGCACATCATCAACATCAGCTCCATCGCGGCCAAAGAAGTATACCCGGCAGGTAACGTGTACTGCGGTACCAAGCATGCGCTTGACAGCATTACGCAATCTGTGCGAATGGAGTTGCTGCCGTACGACATCAAGGTAACGTCGGTAAATCCCGGAATGGTGGAAACAGAATTTTCTCTGGTGCGGTTCAAAGGAGATGAAGAAAAGGCCTCGGGAGTATACAGGAACGTAGAAGCGCTGAAGGCGGAGGATGTGGCGGACGTGATCCTGTATTGCCTGAGCACGCCGAAGCATATGAACCTTCACGAAGTAGTGGTGATGCCATCGGTGCAGGCCACGGTACGCATGGTTCGTAAAAGAGACGGAAGCATATAACGTGCTGAAATAAAAAATCCCGGAACCATTACGCTCCGGGATCTCTGGCAATAGAAAAATACGGACGACTGTTTAGTTGTCGTCATTCTCTTCATCATCTTCTTCTTCCGCTTTCACGTTGATGCGCTCAGCGATCATCGTAAGCTTCTTGTCAGTTTCACCTTCTTCGTCGAGAGTTTCCTGGAGAAGATTGGCCGCTTCCCGCAGGCCCAGAACCTGTGCAAGAGTACGCAGCGAACCGTAAGCGGCAATTTCATAATGCTCCACTTTCTGAGCGGCTACGATCAACGCAACGTCGCGTACCAGCGAACCTTTGTCTGTTTCCTTGATCGCTTCTTCGCCTTCCGCCACAAGGCCCTTCATGGCTTCGCAGGTTTTGGAGCCTACGTCCAGACCTGCAGCTTCGAATACTTCCTCGAGGCGTGCTACCTGGTTCTCGGTAACGGAAAGGTGCTCGTTCAGCGCATTTGTAAGCTCCTCGGATGTAGCGGCTTTAGCCATTTTCGGAAGCGCTTTCACCAGTTGCTTTTCTGCGCTCATGGTATCTTTCAGCATGTCGTAAAAGAGCTTTTTCAGCGCATCAGCCGGCTCCTGGTTCATGTAACGGCCTACAACTTTTTTAACGGCTTTCTTTGCTCCTTTTGCCATGCTGCTAACAGTGCGTCTTCCGGATGTTGCGGCAGAACGTGCGCGAGATGCAGTAGAGCGTCCTTTTGCAGAGGCTGTGGAACGCGATCTTCCGGTTGCCGACGAACGTGAATTTCCTGATGCGGATGTACGTGATTTTCCCGAAGTGGATGAAGCAGATTTACCTCTTGCTGAGGTTGATTTGCTCTTGCTTTGAGAAGATTTATTCCCACCCTGTGTAGACTTTTTCCCACCGCGGGACGAAGCAGAACTGGAATTTCCGCTACGGGCTGAACCTCTGGATGATTGGCTTCCTCTTCCTGAAGAAGCCGAATTCCGTGCGGAACCGGAGGATTTCCGCGAACGGCTGGCAGTAGTTGAACGGGTCTTCATATTTGTTTGATTTTTAGTTTGAATACTATTAAATCAATTTTCAAACAAAAATTTCTAAAAAGACCGCCGTTAACTTTTATTAGAAATTGTACGCGTGTTTTACAATGATAGCCGGGTGCCCCGCAACTTTTTTACCAGAGATCATATTCCGATCTCCACCTGGTTTTTCAGCAGGTCGTCCAGCGTTTCGCGTTTCGTTACAAGATGGTCTTTTCCCTCACGTATCAGCACTTCCGCAGGGCGGAAACGCGAGTTGTAGTTGGAGCTCATCATATATCCATAAGCTCCCGCGTTGAGAAAGCACAGCACATCGCCTTCGCGGATTTCCGCGATCTTGCGGTCCCAGCCGAACGTGTCCGTCTCGCAGATATAACCTACCACAGTGTAGATCCTTGGTGTTGCCGACGGGTTGGATACATTTATAATGTGGTGATACGAATCGTAGAACATCGGCCGGATCAGGTGGTTCAGCCCCGAGTCCACACCCGCGAACACCGTGGCCGTCGTCTGTTTTATCACATTTACTTTCGCAAAAAAATATCCTGATTCGCTTACCAGGAACTTTCCGGGTTCGAACATCAGCGTAAGCTGCCGGCCGTAATTTTTACAGAAAGTATGGAAGCGCTCGCTCATCTTTTCGCCCAGCATTTCTATATCGGTAGTTACATCGTCGGTCTTGTACGCTACTTTAAACCCGCTTCCGAAATCGATATATTCCAGGTCTTTGAAATCCTGCGCGATCTCCAGCAGGATGTCGGCGCCGCGAAGGAAAACGTCCACGTCGAGGATATCCGATCCCGTATGCATGTGCAGCCCGGAAACGCGGATCTTCTCGCTGGCGATCACACGTTGCACATGCCGCAGCTGGTGGATCGAAATGCCGAATTTGGAATCGATATGGCCGGTGGAGATCTTTACATTTCCGCCCGCCATAATGTGCGGATTGAAACGGATGCACACCGGAACGGAGCTGCCGTAGCGATGACCGAACTGTTCGAGTATCGAAATGTTGTCGATATTGATCTTTACGCCCAGGTCTACGGCCATTCCGATCTCTGCGAGCGAAACGCAGTTGGGCGTGTAAATGATGTCCCCGGGTGCGAAACCGGCTTTCAGCCCGATCAGCACTTCCTGTATCGATACGGTATCGAGCCCGGCGCCAAGGCTTTTGAAATATTTCAGGACATTTATATTGCTGAGCGCCTTGCAGGCGTAGTTTATCCGCAGCGGAGTTCCGCTGAACGCTCTCTCCAGCCGTTTATATTGCTGCTCCATCTTCGCCGTATGGTATACATACAATGGCGTATCATACCTGCTGCAGAGGTCCCCCACGGGAATCCCCCCGATCTCATAACGATCCTGGTTCAGTTCCATAATGCTGTAAAATAAAGGCACGAAGATAGTAGTATTTAGAAATTAGACCTTAGAGCTTAGTACCGGAGCTTTTGTATTTAGTTCTTAGTATTTAGTTTTTAAAGCCTAGACAAATCTTGCCGTATTATACCTTACATCCGGCAACCGCTGCCGCATCACAGCGCCTGACATCTAATATCCGGGTATCTGGTGTGTAGCGCCTAGCGTCTAATGTCTAATGTCTAGTGTCTAATGTCTAGCGTCTTATATCTATCTTTAGCCCTTAATTTTTAAATCATGTTCAAACTAAAGATCATATCCTCCACCATCCGCCCGGGCCGCAAGGGTCCCATTATTGCCGCCTGGATCGCCGATATGGCCCGTGAGGCAGGCAATTTTGACGTGGAGCTGCTCGACCTCGGCGAGGTAAAATTACCACCGATGGACGAGCCCAATCATCCGTCGCTCCGCAAATACGAGCACGAGCATACCAAAAAATGGAGCGCCACCATCGGGGAGGCCGATGCATTCATTTTCGTTACGGGAGAATACGATCACGGTTATCCTTCGCCGCTTCGCAATGCGCTTGAATACCTGTTTCACGAATGGGGCTACAAGCCCGCAGGATTGGTAAGCTATGGCGGAATATCTGCCGGTACAAGGGCCGTCAATTACCTGAAGGCTGATCTTGCCAGCATGCGCGTTGTACCTCTGATGGAGATGGTAAACATCCCGCTGTTCACTCAGTTCATCCACGATGGTAAGCTGGTGCCGAATGAAGCGATGGAAAAGTCTGCCGCCACTCTCATGAGGGAATTACTGCGGTGGACCAAAGGCATGAAGCCGATCCGCGAAAATACCGTCTGAAAGATCATTTGTCCAGATCCACATCTTCCAGCAACGCCGGGTCCGGCAGATGCACCTGCAGCCCGGCTGCATAATCTATGTCTATTCGCACTTCCTGCAGCCTGCAATCCAGCAGATGCCCTCCGGTGTTCTTATCCGTATCTATAAAATGAAAATGGTACCGCGGGCTATTGAGCGTCTCAGCAGATGAAGGCGTGTAAAATCCCGCCAGCGTGCCGCTCACGTCACTACGCTCAAACTCAGCCACGCCTGCTTTTTTCAGCGGCTTGTAAGGCCTTTGCTGCTCGTAAAAGCTGCGGAACTTAACGGAAGAAAAAGTTCCTGTAACGCGTATGGCCGCGAATGAATTTCCGGGAATAACGGAATCCAGGAATGCTTCCAGCTTTTTCAGCTTCAGCGGGCGGTTTATAGTTATACTGGCGTCCGCCTGGAAAAATTTTACGGCGGCAAAAGGGATCTTCGTATCATCGGGCATGATGGTGGCTTTACCATCCGCCGGTATGGAATAGGCTACGCCGTCCAGCAGTACCAGCTCGGCGCTGAGCTTTTCGGCGCTTCCGACACCGAAATCGCCATAAGCTTTCAGCTCGCCTGTGGTGGTTGATCCGTCGTATTGTCCAAGCTGAATGGCGCGGTTGAGCGATACATAATATATGGTGTCCGTGTGGTCGGCGGGAAGCGTGTTATTCCCGGCGGGTACGAGGAGCGCGGGCAGAAGGAAAAGTAATGTTTTCATAATTAAAGCGGTATTCCCATAAATACGAAGCGGGGGAGACCAGGGTTTCGTTCTGTAGAATATGTCCGGAAAATTATTGCTCCTGAGTGCCAGGCTTTCTGCCTGCATATCCCATCCCTGCTGTCTTACATGTTATGATCGCATAGCTTTTTTCTTTTCCATCGCTTATCTTTGGGATACAACCATCGTCCCTATGAAATACGTCGTACTTACCTTGTTTTTTCTCCCGTTGATCTGTGCGGCACAGTCCATTCACCAGGAGCAGCTTGAATACTATAACAATCTCGGCATTACGGCCGACGAGTATGAGGAGATCAACCAGCCGCGGCCTATGGCTCAGCCCCGGGTCGCCAACTGCACGCTCGCCAAGACGGTCTTCGGCTGGCATCCGTACTGGATGAACGGTGTGGAAGATAATTACCGGTGGAACCTTATTTCCGATCTCTGTTATTTCAGCTACGAAGTAAATCCCGCTACCGGGAATGCTTCCGGCACACACAGCTTTATGACAGCCGATGTGGTGGATACCGCGCTGGCAAGAGGCGTAAAAGTGCATCTTTGCGTTACGCTCTTCAGCAGCCACGCCACATTTTTCGGAAGTACCGCTGCTAGGAATACGCTTATCAATAACCTGGTTACCATGGTGCAGAACCGGGGAGCGCACGGAGTGAACATCGACTTTGAAGGTGTTCCCGCCTCGCAAAGCGCCAACCTTACGTCTTTCATGATCGCTTTGTGTAATGCGATGCATACGGCCAATCCGAATTACAAGGTCTCACTCTGCGCCTATGCCGTAGACTGGAACAATGTTTTCAACGAGCAGGCGCTGGCGCCGTATGTGGATTTTATTACTATTATGGGCTATGATTATTACTGGACGGGAAGCTCGGAAGCCGGGCCCGTCGATCCGCTGTATGGATTCTCAGCTTCGTATGACCGTTCGTTATCGCGTACTGTTTCCTATTATGTACAGCAGGGAATGCCGGCATCGAAGATCGTGCTCGGAATTCCATACTACGGCAGGGAATGGGAGACCACTTCTTCGTCGATCCCATCCGCCACCACGGGAAACAACATTTCATCGCGTACCTACAGTTATGTGAAAGATAATAATTCCGGGTTTTATGGAAGTTCGCAGAACAATATCCGCAGCACCTCGAAGGCCTATGTTTTTCAGAATGCGGGAACCTGGCGGCAATGCTGGATATCCGAAGGCTATGAAATGCGAAGGAGATACGATCTGGTAAATCAGCGCGGGCTGAAAGGCATCGGCATCTGGGCGTTGGGATATGATGACGGCTACACGGAATTGTGGGAAGCTATAGAGGATAAGCTCAGCAATTGCGCTGTGGTTTCCTGCACGGATACGATATACGATGGCGGCGGGCCGGTTGTGGATTATTACGACCGTGAAAATTATTCCTTTACGATCGCGCCCGGCGGAGCCACACAGGTTACCCTGGATTTTCGCTCATTTGCCAGCGAAGCGAACTACGATACCTTATGGCTGTATGACGGTCCGTCCGTCAGCTCGCCGCTTATCGGTTATTATCACGGAGCAAATTCACCCGGCTTTATTACTTCCACCGGAAGCTCGCTTACGCTCCGGTTCAAGTCCGACGGCGCTACCCGCGAAGACGGCTGAATGGCGGTATGGGGTTGCATGCAGGATACTTCCGCGCCGGTAACTTCCATTACAGTTCCGCCAGGATGGGTCACGGGAAATTTCCCGGCTTCATTTACCGATACGGATAACCAGGGAATTGAATATTCATTTCTGAACGTGGCCGATTATAATGGCACCGAATGGCGATCGAACCCTGCGCACGGATTTTTTTACGATAACTTCAATACCGCCATCCATTCGGAGTGGCAGGCCAACAGCGGAACCTGGAACATTTCCGGCAGCGCGCTCGTACAGTCGGACCAGGCGAACAATAATACCAATATCTACGCTTACCTGAACCAGGACAGCGCCGACGTGTTCGTATACGAATGGAAGGGAACGACCAGCGGAACAGGAACCAACCGGAGATCGGGACTTCATTTCTTCAGCGATGAAGGGAACCTTTCCAACCGCGGCAAATTCATATTTCGTATGGTTCCGGCTCGATAACCAAAACCTGCAATTCTATAAAACGATCAACGATGCTTTTTCCCTGGTACATGAAGTTCCGTTTACGACAGTGCCGGGACAGGAATACCGTTACCGGGTAATATACAGCCGAGTTACGGGAACGATCGATGTGTATGTGAACGGCGCCTACGTGGCATCATGGACGGATCCAACCCCATACCAGGGCGGGCAGTATATTTCGTTCCGCAGCGGCAATAGCCGTTACGTTGTGAATGATCTGCGGGTGTACAGGCTGCGCGGTGCAAATGCGCTCATCACTGTCGGGAATTCGGGGGCCATGATCCGGTATCAGGATCCCAATCCGCAGACGCCCGCCGGCCGAATACTTTCGCTGGTGACGAATGTTTGGGGGGATTTCTCCGCCGTGGAGGATTCGCTGCTGGATGTGGACTGGACGCCTCCCGTGCCGGGACCGTATATTTCCGATGGTTTTGCGTTGGATGAAGATACACTGTCAGGTAACGGAGGCCTCGGTGCAAACTGGGCTGTGTTTTCAGATCCGAATTCGGGCCTGAGCCGTTATTCCTACGCGGTAGGGCAGCAGCCGGGTAGCGAAGATATTGTTTCGTGGACCAACAACGAGCTTTCGGATAATTGCTCATTCCCTTCGTGGGGGATCCAGGCAGGCACGAATTATTACGTGAGTGTTTATGCAAAAAATAGTGCAGGATTGGTTTCGGATACGGTAAGCAGCGATGGTTTCGTTTTTTTCCCGGACGCGGGATTGGAGACCGGGAACGGGGCTCTTCTCGTTTATCCAAATCCTACCCGGGGATCGCTTTCGGTTTCTGTTCCGGTTACGGGCGATATTCTTTATGTATATGGCGTAGACGGGAAGTTATTTCATTCTCAGCAAGTGGTGCAGTCCTCATTTATCGTTTCGCTCGGGCATTTACCGGATGGGATTTACCTGATGCGGATAGGGAAGTATTCATTGCGTTTTGTAAAGGCTGCGGAGTGATGCTTATTATGCCATCGAAAATAAGTCCGCCCGATAAGACCGGTAGCTCCTGATAGTACAAGAACGACACGCGGATATATTAAAAACCGGTGGAAGCATCTGAGGCGGAATCCGTATCTTTCGGCCAGAATCATTAATCATGGCCCATTTGCAGACCGGCGACCGGGTAGCGTTCCTGGATGAAACAGGGACCGGTACCGTTATTTCGGTGACCGGTAGCCATGCCGTTGTGCGAATGGATAACGGGCTGGAAATTCCCTTCCCGGTATCAAAGCTTGTTCGGTATGGAGTACCTGTACATGCGCCCGCACCGCCGTCGCGGCCGGAAAACAAGGCCCCGGTAAAAGAGCACAGACATCCCGTACGGAAAAGAAGATCGCGTCCCGCCGTATCCGAATCCATCGACTGGGACCAGGCAAAGCCGAAAATACCCAAGGTCATCGATAAGGACTTTTCCGTAGATCCACGGAAAATAGGGGAGGAACCAGTGCGGAAGAAGAAGGCCGGAGATCCGTCGGTATGGGAAGTAGACTTGCATATAGAAGAGCTGGTGGAACAGTACCGGCATTTATCCAACGGAGAGATCCTGGAGATTCAGCTCCATCACTTTCATAAGTTCCTGCGGCTGGCCATGGAAAAACGAATACCGAAAGTAGTGGTGATACACGGCGTGGGAACGGGCCGCCTGCGCGAAGAGATCCGGGCAGAGCTCCTCCGGTATAAGAATATGGAGTTCTATGACGCCTCGTACCGCGAGTACGGCCAGGGCGCAACGGAGATCCGCATCTGGTACGGAAGCCTGCGCTAGTGGCCAGGATGCGTTTCCTGGTACCGCGCGATCGCTTTTGCATCATACCCGTTGAAGAAGTTCAGCCAGGTAATGCGGGATAAACGGAATATCAGAGGTGCAGTTAACAGCAAAGCCCCGCTGATGGCCGCTATGTAAATCTCGAACCGCTCCCAGTTCACGAACGGATATAACACAGCAAACACGCCAATGGCAATGCCCACGCTGAGAGCATAGCTTACGTAGCCTGCCCCGAAATAAAATCCCGGCTCAGGCTGATAGCTTAACCCGCATTTGGGACAATTCCTGTGCATCGCCCCGGTCTTTTTCAGATTATAAGGATTTTTGTAAATAAAGACTTCTCCTTCGTGGCATCTCGGACACTTCATTCGCACCACGCTGTATAGCTTTGTTCCCTTCACCATAGTTCCCGGAATTTTGTGCAAAGGTACAGGGAATTTCATCGGGCTGGCTAAGAACGGGCTAAATTTTAGTACAATTGTAACCGATAATGAATAACCTTACCTTGAAATTTTTCCGGGGATCTACGATCCTCATCATGCTGATAGCAATTCTGTTCTTTTTGCGGATAGAATGGGACGGGCTTTATTTCAGAACCTTCTTTTTCCTTGTCATCTTTATAGGTTTTTCAGCAGCGTCATATTATTTGTACAACAGCAGGCTGCCTGCCATAGTAAGGCTGCATTCGTACATTGAGCGGCCGGTTACCCGGTTTATGCTGGTTGCCATTATCAGCAGCGGAGTGTTTTTTGTTCTTCCGGGGTTTCTTTTTGACGATGCCGGATTTGTTTTGCGTTACCTCGACAATTTCGGTAAAGGATATTTGTTCCGGTTCAATACGGCAGATGAGCCTGTGTATGGAATATCCGGCTTTATTCATGGGTTATACTCCGGCATATTATGCTATCTGCATCTGGCGAAGCCCGAAATGGCTCTCAGGATCTCCAATTATACCGGCTTTATTTTTACTTCATGGTTTATTTACCTGATTTTTCGTCATCTGGTACAGGTCCGGTGGGTCGCCATCATCTGCTGGATCATTTCGCTTACGGCCTCCCGGATGTATCTGAATGTCGCAGCCTGCGGCCTGGAGACTGCTTTACACCTGTCATTCGTGATGGGAGCCGTTTACTTTTTCCTGGTAAAAAAGACCCGTCTGTTTTTTCTTTTCTCGGCCCTGATGATCTTATCCAAGCTCGATGCAGTGCCTGTTGCGGCAATCTGCTTAGGTCTGCATGGCATATTCGTACTTCGTGACCGGAAAAATATTAAAATAAAAAAAGAAATTATCGATTTCTGTATATGGTTCCTGGTGCCGTTTACAGCCGGAATGGCCGTGATCATCTGGTTATTTGGCAGTCCTTTGCCGCAATCCGCCTATTCTAAGTTATACTATCACAGCCACCCGCACGATCACTGGTTCCCTTTTCTGCAATATTTCCTGGTAAACGTTCTGCGGCTGCTCATCCTCCGGCTGGTCCTTTTCTTCTGCATATTGCACTATGTGGAAGCAATTGTTAAGCGAAATGTGCTTCTTGTAACGCACTCCATTTTTGGAACTTTGTTCCTGGCGGTTATGGCCCTGTACTATTTTTATAATCCGGGTGAGCGGATGATGTGGTACTATGCTATGCCGGAATTGTTTATGATTATGCAGATCGTTTATAGCATATACTATTTCAATTATACATACGGGAGTCCAAGGTACCGCCTGGCATTTTTGCTGATATTTTTTGCATTCTTCTCTAATGTGGTCTGGAAAAGCGCACTGGAAGCAAAAAACTGGCTGCAGGCATCGGTAGGAATGGTGGAAGCAGAACGCTATCGCCTGGGCGGGCACATCGGATCTCTCAGCAGCGCATCAGACGTTCTTCTTTCCGGTCATGGATTGCCTGCCCGCTGGTTCAAAGGATACGTGATCGATATATCCGGGCTGAATTCCCGCCTGGCTACCCGGTATCATTTAAATGCAGATTCCATTATTGCGGATTTTCATCCCGATTATATTGTGAACCATGCTTACGGGAACTTTGTGGAGATCTACAACCGTTATAACTACGAGCTTGCCGGTGTGTACCGCGATATCACGCTGCGCGCATATCCTTCATGGATTCTCCTGAAGAAAAGCTCTGATGCCCAAAAGCATGTCCTGCATTGGGTGGACGGTTCGCTGAACCAGCAGTATTTTATCCGTCGCGATCCGATGTCGTACCTGCAGTCGAAAAATAAAAAACTGAGCGTGACAGATACGCTGGATGCGGCAGAAAAAATTTTACACGCAGGTATACAACGCCAACCGGCAGATATTACCATCGGATATACGGTATTTGGAAACGGGATGGAAATAATGCAAAAGATTTTTACGGTCGGAAAAATCGACCTCAACAGCGCCGATGTTTCCCACTACACTTATGATATAGAAGTGGATGTAACTCAGGCGGATTCCGTAGTATTCGTTATGGAAGACCGCGATTTCGAGCTGATCGAACCGTTTTACGAAGTAACGGAAAAGTGAATTTTTAAAGGGCGTCGTAGAACACCTGCTGGATCAGCGCGCGCTGGCCTTCGCGGATCAGCTTTTTATTTTCCGCGTTGGGGTAAACGCGGTTGGAAAGGAAAATATAAACCAGTCTGGTTTCGGGATCCACCCATGCCAGGGTGCCGGTAAATCCTGAATGCCCGAAGCTCAGATACGATACGCAATCACACGCGTTGCCCCCGCTTCCGTCGGTATTAGGCTTGTCGAAGCCGATGCCTCTGCGGTTCCCGTTCACACAATACTGGCAGCGGATACATTCCTGCATGGTGTTCTGCTTCAGGTATTGCTCGCCGCCATATTCGCCCAGGTTCAGGTACATCTGCATCAGCTTTGCAAGGTCGTTGCTGTTGGAAAATAATCCCGCATGGCCCGCTACCCCTCCCATCAGCGCAGCGCCCTGGTCGTGCACATATCCGTGTATCAGCTGCCTGCGGTACAGCGTATCGTTCTCCGTCGGCGCGATGCGTTCCCTGGGAAACTTATTGAGCGGGTTATACGTCAGCGTGGTTGCGCCAAGCGGGTGATAAAAATTATCGTACGTATATACGTCCAGGCTTTTACCCGAAAGTTTTTCCACTATTTTTTTCAGGTAATAAAATCCGAGATCGCTGTACACATACTTTTTTTTCCCGGAAAGCGGATACGAAACATTCGCCTTGAACATGGTATCCGGAATGTTGCGGTTGGCAAAAAGATGATCTGCTACTTTCAGCGGGTATTGCTCGCTGTACGCCGTATCATACACTCCCGGAATATACCTGCGGTCTTTGGTCATCGTGGCCATGTGGAACGGGATCCATGACTTAAAGCCTGCCTGGTGCGTCAGAAGGTCCACCAGCTTCACCGCATATTTATCCGTGCCGATCAGCTCCGGCAGATAATCTCCCAGCTTTCCCTGCACATCGATCTTCCCCTCGTCTATCAGCCGGATCACTGAGGGCAGTGTAGAGCTCACCTTGGTTATCGATGCAATATCATACAGGTCGTCGTTCGAAACCCCTTTTTTTTTATCATAGGTATGATACCCGAACGCTTCGCGGTAAAACACGATGCCGTCGCGGGCCGCCAGGATCTGGCAACCGGGAAATACCGTATCGCGGATCGCTTTTTCCACGATCTGCCCGATGCGGTCGAACTTACGTGAATCCATGCCGATATCTTCCGGAATGGTATATTTCATGCGCACCGCTTTTTCGGTGATGACGCCGTGTCCCGCAGGATATTCAGGAGAGACGCTCACCGGCAGCTTGCCGCGTGCGGGAATTCCGCCGAATATAAGCTGGGCGCTGTAATCCTGTGCCAGCTCAGAGTCCTGGTAGCTCATGATCACCGATTCGCAGCCGAGCGCTTCGTCGAAGTTCACCAGTGAATACGGGTTGGCAAATACAGCAAGCACCACCTGTTTCTGCTGGCTGATGGTCCTGATAAAGCTTTTTACGGCAGCGGGAAATTTATAGCTCTTGAACGGGCTGTCGTTCGACCGGTGAATGGAAATGATCACCATGTTATGGTTTTTCAGCTTGCCGAGCAGCGTGGACGCTTCCGTGGTTCCGGGCTCCTCGCCGGCAAAGAAATGCTCTACCTGCGCATAATCGCTCAGCCGTTTCTGAAATGTATTTTCCGTTTTATAACCGATAGAGATCGAAGCGATGCGCAGCGTATCCAGCTTCTGCAAGGGAATAAGCGAGCGGTCGTTCTTTACCAGCGTAAGCGAGGCCTCCACCAGTCTCCGCAGCACAACTTCCCCTTTTTTGGTATGCAGATCTTCGTAAAGCCCCGCGGTCGATATCGGCTTGCGCTTGTTCAGCCCTAACCAGTATTTTGCCTTCAGTATTTTCCGGCATTTTTCGTCGATGGTCTTCTGGTCGATCTGCCCGTTGGTCACGGCCAGCTTTATCTCTTTTATGGCGGTGGGAACGTCGCCGGAAAACAGCAGGATATCGTTTCCCGCCAGAAGAGCCTTGGCATCGGCCACGCCGGGCGCGTAAAAATCTGCCACGCCTTTCATGTTGAGGGCGTCGGTGAAGATGAGACCTTTGAAGTGCATTTCGGTCTGCAGCAGATCGGTCACCACTTTCCGCGAAAGGGTTGTGGGAGTATTGGGCGTTGGATCCAGCGCCGGGATATTGAGGTGGGCGATCATCATGCTTCCGAGCCCGTTCCTTATCAGCTCGCGGAACGGGTAAAGCTCTACGGAATCCAGCCGCGCCCTGTCGTGCGGAATGGCGGGAAGCGAAACATGCGAGTCTTTATCAGTGTCGCCATGCCCGGGAAAATGCTTTGCATTGGCCAGCACGCCGTTGTCCTGCATGCCTTTCATATAGGCGATCCCTTTTGCCGTTACGTTGTATTTATTTTCTCCGAACGAGCGGGCGCCGATCACGGGATTGTTGCGGTTGTTATTCACATCCACCACCGGCGCGAAGTTCACGTGGATCCCTATCCGCTTGCATTGCGCGGCAACCTCGGCTCCCATATCGTAAATGAGCTTATCATCCTGTATGGCGCCCAATGTCATCTGCCAGGGGAACTTCATGGTGCTGTCGAGGCGCATCGCCAGTCCCCATTCCCCGTCGATGCCGATCATAAGCGGAGTTTTAGAAACGGACTGGTAATAATTGGTGAGAGCGACCTGCCGGCCCGGGCCTCCCTGCATGAAGATGAGCCCGCCGATCTTCTGGTCGCGGATCAGCGAAGTGATCTTGTCGCTAGGCTCAGTGCCGTTCTTCGAATAAGCGGCTACCATAAAGAGCTGGCCTATCCGCTCGTCGGGCGTTAATGACCGGAATACGGAATCTACCCATTTGTTATCTGCCGACTGGAAAGGGGGCAGGCTGTCCTTGGGAAGATAGAGAGGATGTTCTTTCATTTTGCGGACGAGCGTATCGTCTTCCGGTGAGTTTCTGCGGGTTGCGCCCTGCAGGCAACTGATCAGGATGAGAATAATGCTGCTGCCTAAAGCGATAAAGATCCGGGAACTGCTTTTTTTCATGAATGCTTTGTGTATGGCCCAAAATAAGCGGTTTTGCGCTTTACTCTGCGAAAACGACGAAATAATAGCTAAAAATGTCGTGTTAATAAATTATAACATTTATATTACCTCAATACGTAGTATCCGCACAAAAAGTAGTACTTTTGCACCAGCAATTAGCACTCACCCCCCTAGGTGCCCAAAGTCAAAGTATAAAAATGAAAAAATTAATGTGTAATGCACGGATATGCATTGTCCTTGTATTAAGTACCTGTATCCATTTAGGAGTGAGCGCCCAGTGTACGACTTCACCTACATATATTATAAATGCGTCCAGCAACGGGAATTTTAACGTAAACTCAGGACAGACCCTGGTGATCAACCCGGGAGGCGTGTTCTCCGGTAGCCTTAACCTGAACGGCGGCACGGTATGCAACCGGGGAACGATCCAGCAGTCAGCCAACATTAACATAAACAACGGAACGATCTACAACTACGGAACCATCAACCGCTCCAACCTGAACACAGGAAGCGGGCTGTCGGTGTACAACTATGGTTATATCAACATTACCGGCGACCTCAACATAAACAGCGGTACGTACTGGTACGAAGACGGCATGACCAGCGTCGGAGGCAGCATCCATATCAACAGCATCGTTACCGGATCTGCCGACGTGTGCGGAGGATTCCAGGTAGCCAACCAGACCACACTCAACTCTAACGGTAACGTATCGCAGATCGATTTTTGCGACTGGGGAAATCCCGCCAGCGGATTTGACGTTCGCAACGGAGTCGTAAGCGCCAGCGTAACGTACTGTACCTGCACTTTTATCTCCAATCCTCTGCCTGTGCAGCTTGCCGGCTTTGAAGCCACATGCACCGACGGAAGCGTGGAGATCACCTGGACTACTTTGTCGGAGATCAACAATGACCACTTCGTAGTGGAAAAGAGCACAGACATGAATACATGGGAAACCGTGGATGTGGTGCGCGGTGCAGGCAACAGCAACGAAACCCTGAACTATAGCAGCAAAGACGTTTCCTCCGTTTCGGGTACGGTTTATTACCGTCTTACCCAGGTAGATGTGGACGGAACTTCCAGGACTTACGATCCCGTGGCTGCCGATTGCCAGGTTTCGGGCAAAACAGAGATCAGCGTATATCCTAATCCTTCTTCCGACTACGTAGTTTTACGTATAGCAGGAATCAGCGGCACCTCGGCTCAATGGTCCATCATTTCCATGTCGGGTACTCAGGTGAGCGCAGGACAGCTTACGACCGAAAACGGAACGGCGACAAGCCAGATCGACCTTACAGGAATGCCTGCCGGAGTGTATATAGTACAGCTTACAGCAGAAAACGCAGAGACCCAGGTGGTAAGACTGCTCGTCCAATAATTTTTCAAGCTATAAAAGAAAGACCCAGAGAAAGGGCCCGGTTCATGCCGCGGCCCTTTTTCATTTTCAATTTATCAACAAGCTGTTCACACCAAGCCAGCGCAGTAGTATTCCTTTGTAAATTTGCGCGATACAACGGAGTGTGCAGAATGCCTGATTATATCCAGATATTACCGGATTCAGTCGCCAACCAGATCGCTGCGGGCGAGGTGATCCAGCGCCCCGCTTCTGCTGTGAAGGAGTTGGTGGAGAATGCGATAGACGCGGGCGCCACGGAAATACGGCTGACTTTCCGGGACGGAGGAAAGAACTTTATCCAGGTCGCCGATAACGGTACAGGTATGTCGGAAACAGATGCCCGGATGAGCTTCGAGCGGCATGCCACCTCGAAGATCCGTAAGGCCGACGATCTTTTTGCCATCAAAACGAAAGGTTTCCGGGGCGAAGCGCTTGCTTCCGTTGCCGCTGTGGCTAAAGTGAACCTGAAAACCCGCAGGGAAGAGGATAAGTTCGGAACGCAGATCGATATCGAAGGCTCCGATGTTATTTTACAGGAGCCCTGTTCCTGCCCGAAAGGCACGGTGTTTACCATCCGCAGTCTTTTTTACAATGTTCCGGCCCGCCGCAAGTTCCTCAAATCCGACGCCATAGAGACCCGCCATATCATCGATGAGTTCCAGCGGGTGGCTCTCGCGCATCCTGAAATATCCTTCCAGCTATGGAACGGAGAGAACGCCGTGTACCAGCTCGACGCAGGCACGTTCCGGCAGCGGATCGTGGCGCTGTTCGGCAACGGATATAATGAAAAGGTTGTGCCGGTGGAAGAGCAGACGGACCTGGTGAAGATCTACGGATTCATTGTCAAGCCCGAATTTGCCCGTAAAACCCGCGGCGAGCAGTTCTTCTTCGTCAACGATCGCTTTATCAAAAGCCCTTACCTGCATCATGGCGTGGCCAACGCTTTCGAAGAGCTGCTTCCCAAAGAGGAGCATCCCGGCTATTTTATCAAGCTGGAAGTAGATCCCGACCGCATCGACATTAATATACATCCCACAAAAACGGAAGTGAAGTTCGAAGACGAACGGGTATTATATGCCATTCTGCGTTCGGCCGTCCGGCAGGCGCTGGGCAAGTATAATATTACACCCACGCTGGATTTCGAAAAGGAAACGGCTTTTGATTTCCCGTTCCGTAAAAGGATAGAAGATGTGCCGCAACCGGGCGTGATGGTCAATCCCGGATACAACCCGTTCCATACGGATGCATCTCCCTCGCGCTCTGCTGGCTTCAGCCGGAAAGAAATGGACGATGAGCCGGACGGATGGCTGAGGGCCCCGCTGAAAACCATTCAGCCGGTACCGGAAGAGCTGCCGGGCACTTTGCTCGACGAGCATGAATTCGCGGGCACCGGGTTAGAGAACCTGCAGTTCTTCCAGTTGCTCAACCGGTATATCGTGGCCGGGTCGCGGCAGGGGCTCCTGCTGATCGACCAGCACAGGGCGCATGAGCGCATCATATACGAACGCCTGATCGAGGCCCTGGAAAAACAAGGCGCGGCGTCGCAGATGGAACTGTTTGCGGAAACGCTTCATTTCAATCCTGCCGATATGCCGGTAGTAATGGAAATGATGGATGAGCTGAAGCGGATGGGATTCGATATGGAGCCTTTTGGTCCCAACGCCCTTGTGATCCGCGGGATTCCGGCGGACGCCGTGGGGCACGACGTGAAGCAGCTTATCGAAAGCCTGCTGGAGCAATACAAGAGCGTACAGCGGATGCTGCGGCCCGAGCGAAGGGATCAGCTTGCGCGGATACTGGCCAACCGGATGGCGGTACGTTCGGGCATGGTGCTCAACAAGCTGGAGACCGAGCGGATGATAGCCGAACTGTTCCAATGCAAGATGCCGTATGTGTCGCCCAACGGCAAACCGGTGCTGTTCTCGCTCACCCCGGATGAACTTGACGATAAATTTTTAAAAAATAAATTCTGACGTATGCAGTATAACAGTCCGCGCGGCTTTACTCTTTTGCCTACGGTTGTCAAAAACCTGATCATCATTAACGGCCTGGTATTCCTTTTTCTCTTTGCCAGCGAAGGTGTGCGCATCTGGATGGTCGAGCATCTTTCCTTATGGTTTCCCGCTTCGCCGTATTTTAATCCTATTCAGCTGATCACCTATCAGTTCATGCACGCATTCCGCGATCCATTTCATTTGATATTTAATATGTTCAGCTTGTGGATGTTCGGAACGTATGTCGAAAATACGTGGGGGCCGAAGCGGTTCCTTATTTATTACCTGGTGTGCGGGGTAGGCGCTGCATTGTTCCACCTGGGTATCGGCTACATAGAATATATGCAGGTAATAAAGCATCTTTCGCCGGACGAAGTGCGGCAGGTGATAGAGACCGGAACTGCTTACAACGAATACATGGCAAGGCTTGGCCGTATTCTTTATACGCCCATGGTAGGCGCTTCGGGCGCTATTTACGGCATCCTGATCGCTTACGGCTGGTTCCTGTTCCCCAATTCATATATAAACCTGTATTTTTTCATTCCTATGAAGGCGAAGTATTTCGTGCTGCTGCTGATGGGAATTTCGCTGGTTTCGGGACTGATGAACAATGCTCATGATAATGTCGCGCATTTTGCTCACCTGGGCGGCGGCCTGGTAGGCTTTATATACTTAAATATTGGTAAATTGCGACGCCGGAGGTTTTAAAACTCAGGCTGGTGGGGCGCATTGTCAGGCCGGACATAAAACCCGGGCCTGCAGGTCTTCGTATAAAGAACAAAAGTCGGACAGATGAAAAACACCTCGCTGGGGCGGGATATGCGTTTGGCTCTCATGGCCAACAGTGCGCTGAACAAGCTGATAATTGCCAATGTAGCGGCGGCGGTTACGGTGCTCATCGCGTATATCGTGGTGACTGCCACTTCCGGTGCGGGCAGCGAGGCCTGGCTGCGTGTAAAAAGCTGGATCGGGCTTCCGCTGGAGCCTCAGTCTTTCCTCACGCATATCTACAGCCTTTTCCTGTATATGTTCATTCCGGCGCATCCGCTTGCCTTTCTTTCGGATATGCTTGTGCTTTGGCTTTTCGGTCGCAGGTTCGCCGAATTCATGGGCGGAAAGCGCCTGTTCCCCATCTTTTTATTTTCCGGCATCACCGGAGCGCTTATCACATTCGGGGCGTACCAGGCATTGAGCGCCACCGGGTACTGGGAAGGCGGCAATTATCTCTTCGGCGGTACCGCTGCCGTGATGGGAGTGATGTCCGCCGTAGCTTTTCTCTATCCCAATCTCCCGCTGAACCTCGTGTTCTTCGGTCCCGTTAAGCTGAAATATATAGCGCTTATCTATTTTATCCTCGATGTGGTTCTGCTCACCTCTCTCAACAGCATGGCCATACATATCGCCAGCGTCGGCGGAATACTGTTCGGTATGACCTATGCGCTGCTCTACCGCCGCAACTTTGATCTTGCGGGGGGATTTGTGCGTATGACGGACTTTTTCAAAGGCAACCGTCGCCCCGCCACCAAAATGACAGTAAAGCGCAGGCCGATCAGCGACGACCAGTACAATACCATGAAACAGGAAAAAGAATCTACGCTGGACGAGATCCTCGACAAGATCAACACGAAAGGATTCAAGAGCCTGAGCAAAAAAGAAAGGCAGCTGCTGGAGAAGTACAGCCGCGAGTGATCCCTGGCTGATATTACTTCTTTATTTTCATATGCTCATTGCCGGTTGCGAAAACGCCAATTAATAACTAAATTCAGGACGGTTTTAATATTGCAGAACGACCTGTTTGCAAAGCGGCCTTCAGCGTGTAACGCATCCGCACGGGCTTCGGAAGCTTATGAAATACCTTCGGAAAAAGAAAATATACACAGTCGCGATCTTTCTGCTTTGTGCTTTGCAGGCACAATCGCAGGTCGCCATCAACCGCGCCCGGCATTTTATGATCGGCGTTAAAGGCGGAGTCAATTTTACCCAGCCGGTAGTATACCGCAGCTATTCCGTGCTCACTTCCACGCCGCAGTCGGCCAACGGCGATTCCGAAAAACAGTATGATCCCCTGTTCCTCAATCCCGGCGGGCATTTCGGGCTCATTGTCATGTACGGCGTCACCGATAATCTTTCCATCGTGTTCCAGCCGACCTATTTCAATTACAACTTCCGGTACCATACCGATTACAGCTGGACCGACACGCTCACTCCCGGCGTGCAGGAAACGCGATACGAGCATGTGCAGAATCTTTATTATTTCGAATTCCCGCTGATGGCGCGATGGGATTTTACCCGCGGCAGGTTCTCGCCTTATCTGCAGGCCGGGGGATTCGTCGGTGTGCTTCATACTTCCAATAAATACATCCGCTATTTCAACTCGAATGATGCGCCCGTACCCGAAGGACAGGAGCTTCCGGTCACTCCGGCCGTATCGCTCAACCAGAATATCAACACCATAAATGCCGGCGTGATCGGCGGGGCGGGTGTCTGCTATAATTCGAAATACGTGCAGATCGGGCTGGAGTGCAATTTTCGCTATGGCCTTACTCCCATAACGGATCCGCGCAACCGGTACTCCGATGTCACCGGTTTCAGCTCGGGGTATTTCGATGTGCTGGACGATCTCAGCCTTATGAATCTCGAATTTTCGCTTACCGCCTGTTTCCCGATCGGCGTGGGCGGCGGCGAAAACAGATCGAAGCCCTACTGCTCATTCGAAACGAAGAAAAAGAACAGGAAAAAAGGTAACCGGAAACGATGATGAAGAAAAGCTCTTTGTACTTTTTTTTACTTCTGCTGGCGGTATTCGCTGCCGGATGCGAGGATACGTTTCAGCCGGACGAGGCATTTCTCCGCATTTACGACGACCAGCTCGCCAACCGCAAATATTTTCCACTCGATATAGAGCAGGCGGACGATGGCGGATACATTATCCTCAGCGCGCTCGATGACTGGGATATACATGTGCAGAAAATTTCTTCCGAAGGTGATTTCGTGTGGTCGTATATTTCTGCCGGCCCTTACGTGAACCCGGTTCCGGGCCTGCTCAAAGTGAATGGTTCCATTTATTTTTTCTGCATGGCCGAGGTAGGGTTGTTCACCTATCTCATGCGGGTGGATGATGGAGCGCAGACCGTAACCGAGACATCCAATTATCCTTCGGTGCTTTATCCTCTTGCTGCATCTGTTGCCGGACAGAACATTCTTCTTCAGAATTATGATCGCGATGTGCAGGGCACCGGTTTTCATAAGCTGTCGTCGGGCTTTGTTATCGAAGCGTCGTCTACATTCAATATTTTCGAGAATGTGGAAGAACGGGTGGTGGATCATATCACGCATGCGGGCGACCGGCTTCCGTTCTTTACAGGCGCCGGCGGTAATGGCGGATACTTTATGAACGGATTTTATAATTACAGCTTCTCTGTACTTTTTACAGATAATGCGATGGGTTATACAGGAGTGCATAACGGCTCCAACTATAATGGTGCGGCCAGTTCGGTACTGCCGCTCGGAGGCGGCCAGTACGCGGTTTCGCGTTTTTCCTTCGGGAATAATTATATCAACCCACAGGCCGCGCTTTCGTCATCCGGCGTAGAGCTCATAGCGGACGCGGGCGGCACGGGCTATCCGGAACTGGAAGAGAACGCGCATATGGTGTCGGCAAAGATCCTTGCGGGCAACCGCGAGCTGATAGCGGTAGCGGGAAGCACCATCAGCAACAAGATCGTGATCTATCTTTTCGATGCGGCAGGCGGTGCGCTGGTGGGCAAAAAGTATATCGGCAATACCGTTCCGTACCGGATATGCGATTTTTCTGTCACCACGGACGGCGGCCTTATCGTATTGGCGCAGGTGTACGTTGCGGGCAGTTATCCGCGCATTGCCGTCATCAAATTATCCGACGAAGAAGTGCTCGAAATGGCCAATGCCGGATGATCATTTTGCGATCACCAGCTTTTCGGTAACGGCGCCTTCGCGCGTACGCAGAGTTACTGCATACGTGCCCGACGCCAGCGCCGACAGGTCCACCTGGCGGTTATATTCGCCGATCTCCATTTTCTGATGTATCACGGTAATGACGGGCCTTCCATGAAGATCCCTAATGTCTATGCTTACTTCTGCCGGCTTATGAATATACCATGAAATGGTCGTTTCCGTTTTCGCGGGATTGGGAAAGCAGGCCATGCGCAACCGGTCCTGGTAGATCTCGTCGGTTCCCGTCAGCTTGCAGTTCACAAAATCGATCCGGTTGTCTACCCAGTCGTCGAACATCACCTGCTGGATAGCCGGCTGCGGCGCGCCGAACCAGTCTTTCACTACAGAGGTGAATACCTGGCGGTAATCATATTGCATGGGAATATTTCCGGACGAAAGGTTATTGAGATCAGGATTCGTGCCATATACTCCCGGGTTCAGGCACTTGCCGAAGATCAGCATTGGTGCGGCATTCCCGTGATCCGTTCCGTAGCTGGCGTTCGATGCGACCCTTCTTCCGAACTCCGAAAATGTCATCGTCAGCACACGATCCGAAAGCCCGAGCGCCTGCAGGTCGTCGTAAAATGCTTTTACTGCTGCGGTCACGTGATATAGTTTGGCTGCATGCCCGCCCATCGTGGTATCGGTATTCAGCACCTGGTTCGCATGTGTATCGAAACCTCCGATGCGGCAAAGGAATATCCTTGTACTGCATCCGCCGTTCAGCAACCGCGAGATGATCCTGAGCTGTGGCGCAAGTGGGTTATGCAACGCGGACGACGGCGCTACAAAAGGATACAGGTCGGGATATACCACGGATGAATTGCTGCCTGCGTCGTAAACATTTTTCAGCCGCAATGCATACTGATTCGCCTGCTGCTCCATTTGCATAATGTATTCGATCTCGTCGCCTGCATGGCTATCGGGGAAAGTGATAGGCGGATTGACGCCCACGCTGTTGATCAGGTTGTAGAAAGCATCGGGATCCTGCACCGAGATGCCCAGCGGAATGCCCTGTCCGCGGTGGAATGCGAGCGAGATCCCGTATCCTATTTCCAGCGCCAGCGGATCAGGCACGCTGGAGTTGGGATAACCTGTCGGATAACCGGGATAATAATAATCGAGATATCTTCCCAGCCAGCCGGAGGCGAGATATTCATCGTAATCGCCGCCCATGAACCAGATATCCCGGCTCCGGAAATGCGATCCGTTCATATTTTCGTAGGAGACATTCTGCACCAGCACAAAGTTACCGTCGTCGTACATGGCTTTGGCCGCGGTCATGTCGGGATGCAGCCCCACCTGCTGGTTGGAAGCGAGCGAAGGATCGAGCGTGATGTATCTCCGCGCCCCGCTTTGCGGAATAGCGATGTTCGGACGGAAATTATAGTACTCACTGTATTGGTTGATGGGAATGATGGTGTTGAGCCCGTCGTTCCCGCCATGCAGTTGTATGAGCACAAGTACGCGGTCGGTGGGGCTTGCAGCAGCCAGCTTCTGCAGGAAGCCGTTCCCTTTAAAGGCGTTCAGCGGTATCCCGTTCAGGGTGAAAGGCGCTGCCGCTGCCGCCATCGAGGATAACCGGATAAAATCTCTTCTTTTCATACCGCGTGTTTAATAGATTTGGTATTCGGGACATTGCATCAGCGCCCGGAAAAGGGCCTCGAGCTGCACCCGCACGTTTGTATCGTTACCGGATGAAATGTAATTGTTCCACTCGTTGGCCCAGTTGATGGCCGAAAGCTGGTCGAGCAGGATATCATCCCTGAAATAATCGAACCGGTCGGTAGTGATCTGTATCGGGAACATAAGTTCCGTCAGCTCCTGCACCAGCGTATCGGGGTTAGCCGGATTGGAAACATTGTTCGCAACGAAGTCGACTACATCCAGCCGGAACAGCATGACGCTGCTCTGGTTTTCCACACCCATAATAAGATCGTCGGAGAATTTATAGCGCATCGCCAGGTAATTCGGCGTGATCCAGTTGCGGTTGAATGCCGGTTCCTGGAAATACGCATCGTATCCTGCTACGTCGTACGGCTCGTACAGGTCCATTCCCTGGTCGAACATCATGGGAAGGATCCCAATGGTATATGCTTCGTAATGCAGGGCAAGAGCGGACGTTGCAGATGGCATGGTCACGCCGAAAGTCCTCAGCATTCCGATCACCAGGTCCGCCGGCGACTTGATGATCGCGCCGATATTGTTGTCGTCCGTCTGCGGGGTATCCATGTCGAAAAAATGCTCGCTCTGCAACAGCAGGCTCAGCACGGGAGCAACATTGTAATTGCTGCTCAGCAGGAGCGAAGCCATCGGCGCGATGATATCCGTTTCGATTTCAGGCGTGATGGCGTAATACACGAAATGCCGGTACAGCTTCCTGCAGAAATGCAATGCCGTCGCGTTCTGGCTGAAGACCATATTAATGAAATCGTTCAGCTCGGTATACACCGCCGCTTCGGTAGCGAACCCGCCCGACATGGCTGAAGGCGAAATGGTCGTATTCTGAAAGGCTGCCGAGAACTGCTTGGTCGAAACATCGTGGCGGAACGCCTGGCTGCTTCCGTTGAGCTTTACTTTTCCGCGCGCGAGCCCTGTCACCGGATCCGTCGAGGTAAAGGTATGATCGGTATCCCAGCCGGTGAGAACTTTAGTTGCAGCGCGCACATCGTCTTCGGTGAATGTGGTGTAATTCTCCGGTCCGATCTGCGGGCCTTTGCCTACCGTGAACAATTCCATGAATTCCCGGGCGAAATTTTCCTGCGGAAGCCCTGCAATGTTCAGCACGCCGTCCAGGTGAACCAGCATTGCATTGTCGATGCATACGGCTTTCATCAGGTCGCGGTAGTTTCCCAATGAATAATAGCGGTACAGCGCAATCTGGTAATACAGCGACGCGGCCTGCGGAAGCCGGGATAATATGGTAGGGATATGCGTATGATAAAAGTAGGTCATCCGCTCCGTCAGCGAATTGCCGGAGGTGCGCATGGTCTCCAGCCACCAGGCGCGGGTATAGTTCGCCAGGTCATCGTTGCTGCTGTTAGATCCGGTAGGGGCGGGCGATACCCAGTTGCTGCCGGTGAGCGGATCGACGGGAGGAGGCGGCGCCGCCGAAGGCTGCAGTAATGTGGTAACAGCATTTTGTACGGTAAGGCTCTCGAACTGGTTAAGACTTTGCAGTGTGAGGCCCATGGTGCAGCGGCGGAGCAGATGTGCCGCACGGGCCCTTCCCAGCACACCTGTTACGGGATTAAGTGATGCCATGTATTGCCTGAATATTTCTAAAAAATTAGGCAAAAAAAATCACCGGGAGAAAAAAACGTCGGTTTTCTCCCAAAACTTTTATCCGCACAGGATCGAAAGCGCCTGAAACAGCTGCTATTGCTGTTCCTGGCCGTCGGGCAACTGGCCTGTTTCGATATACTGTTTGAAGCCTGCGATATCTTTTTTGATCATAGCTGTAAATACGGGTGTGAACAGCTTTGAGATGAGTTCGCCGGCCATGCCCAGCGGAGCTTTATAGCGGATCTTCACCAGCAGCTCGGTGGTTCCGTCGCCGGTGCTTACAAATGTAACATGTCCGTGGTTCTCTATATTGGCGCCTTCGAGCGAAGTCCATTCCAGCAGGCGGTTTTCCTCCTCGTTCACGATCTCCGCATCCCAGTTGATGGTGCCGATGCCGCCGGGAATACGCGCATGCCAGGAAGACTTTTTATCATCGTGCACCTGCACGCTTTCCAGGTGCTTCATAAAGAGAGGCAGGTTGTCGAGCTTACGCCAGAACTGGTACACTTCATGCACCGGCTTGTTAATGCTCATCGTCGTTTCCACTTTTACCTCATGCGCGCCTTTATACGTACTTCTTCCAAGAGCGGTATACACGGGGCAGATGCCGCTCAGGCCGCGGTAAACGAGCACACCGCCTGTCATCAGTCTTGCGGGCCTTCTTCTGAGGATGGAATTGTAGATAAGAAGGGATCCGGCCACTACGGATACGATCCGTTCGGCAACGCCTACATTTAATGATTGTGTCTGTTCCATAAATAAAAACATTCTGGTTATATATCTTCTTTCCTGCGATCGCTTTCCTTCACGAACTTTCCATAATCGGGGATCGCCAGTTCATCAAATTCATCCACGAGCTTTTTCAGGCCGGTGCTCAGTTCTTCGCCTTCCATATATGGTCCGTGGCCGGTTATGGCAAGGGCCGGGCGAAGCGCTTCCAGCAGCTTTACCGATTCGCGCGCGGCGGTCCAGTCGGTAGTAAGGTATCGCGGCGGGCCGTTGATCTCTTTTTTCTGCACCAGCACTTTGTAAAACGAATCTGCCCTGACGGTGACGAATGCATCTCCTGCGATGAGCGTACGGTCGCGCTCCCTGAAAAGAGAAATATGTCCCGGCGAATGCCCGGGAGTATGGATCCATTGCCATTCAGCCAGTCCCGGTACGGCGTGATCGCCCGGCAAAGGCAGGAGCACTTCTTTTATATCGATCGGTTCGTGGGGATAAAGAGAGGAGATCTTTGCCAGCAATCCGCCTTCTACGGTAGTATCCGGTTCCGGATATGGAAGTACGCCGGTGAGATACGGAAATTCCATTGTATGCGCGTATACCGGCACATTCCAATGATGGATGAGGTCGACAATGCTGCCAACATGATCGAAATGCCCGTGGGTGAGAAGAATGGCGGAAGGTTTCGAGCCTTTTCCAAAGCGCTTTTCGGCTACCGAAAGTATTTCCGAGCCGGATTTCGGCATGCCGGCATCCACCAGTACCCATTGGCCTTTGGAAGGATCACCGATCATAATGATGTTTACGATCTGGTCGGTATAATAATAAATGTCGTTGCGGACCTCGTGTCCTGTTCCGCTGGCGAAGGTCACCATCGGAACGAATTTATGATCGGAGCTTTGTTTCATACCACTGAGTTTAGCATGCAGAACCGGCAAAAGTTGTACCCGGGAAGAAGTGCCGGGAAACTGAGACAATAAAAACGATGGCTTTCCGGTAAGGGATTGTATAAGAATGTTCTAATTCAGCGCTGAGGTGCATATTGTTTTGTGTCCGGACGCTGGGTTTAATGCGGCATGTAGATGGAATTGCCCAGGATGGGGACGGGCAATGACATATCAAGGTTTATGATGTTTTGTATGCATATTTATGCGACATGTATACGTTTTAGACAAAATCTATACATATTTCAATGATATATATAGAAAAGTGCCATTTTCTATATATATTTGTATCTACATTTTTGTAATCCTTTTGAAATGAACAAATTGCCTCCTATCGGTAGTATTGAGACTGTCACTGTTCTTCGCAAGCTGACTGAGGCGCATAGATTTCTGGCTGAGCTGAAAGGGGTTGCCGCATCTATTCCCAATGAGCGCATCCTGATAGATACCCTGGCATTGCAGGAAGCAAAAGACAGTTCAGCCATCGAGAATATAATTACCACTCACGACGAAATATATCGGAGCGATTACAACCTTCTGTCATTTACCTCGCCGGCGGCCAAGGAAGTTCACCGTTATGCCGAAGCTCTTAAATTAGGCTTCAACGAGGTAAAAAGTAAACCGATCACCGTTAACCTGATCCTTCGGATGCAGGAGGTCATTGAATCGAACAAGGCAGGATTCAGAAAAATGCCGGGAACGGTATTGAAAAATGAGCAAACGAATGAGGTGGTATATACTCCGCCGCAGCATCCTGATGAAATTAAAGAGTTAATGTTCAATCTTGAGCAATTTATCAATGATGATGAAATGTTTGATGCTGATCCGCTGACCAAAATGGCTATAATACACCACCAGTTTGAAAGTATTCACCCATTTTATGATGGTAACGGCCGCACAGGTCGCATAATTAATATTCTTTACCTGATCCGGTGTAATTTGCTGAATCTTCCGGTTCTTTATCTGAGCCGGTATATTATCAGGAATAAGAATATATACTATCAGCTGCTTCAGGACACGCGTGCTTCGGGCAATTGGGAGCCGTGGATATTGTACATGCTTGAAGGCGTTGCGAACACCGCCAGGGAAACCATTGAGCTGGTGAATGATATAAAGAAACTGATGATAGAATACAAACAGATCGTTAGGAGTAATCAACCGAAAATATACAGCCAGGACCTTCTCAACAACCTGTTCCGCCATCCGTACACAAAGATTGAATATGTGATGAAGGACCTGGAGGTGAGCCGGCTTACGGCCACGCGCTATCTGACTCTTTTGGTTGAAATGAACATTCTTATAAAGATGAAAATCGGCCGGAACAGCTACTATATCAATAACCGGTTATTTGCGCTTTTACAGAACAAAAGCTGAGCGCCCGAAAGCATATAAAATAAAAAACCCCGGCTTCATACCGGGGTCTCCAGAGGTCCCGAGCGGATTCGAACCGCTGTACGAGCTTTTGCAGAGCTCTGCCTAGCCACTCGGCCACAGGACCATAATTGAAGCACAAAAATAATAACTTTCAGCTAAATCCACGTTCCGGGCTGAATTTTTAATTACTTAAAAATCGGTATTGATCGCCGGAAGCAGATCCTGTAACATTGCGGTAAACATATTACCATGAAAAAAGTACTGTCTTTTCTGCCTGCTGTCGTATGCCTGGCTTCGTTTTCCGCATGCGGCGAAATAAAGGATGATGTGGTGAAAGTAAAGATCAACGGCGCGCCGAAGCACTACGAGGAGCATTTGTCCAAATGGTTTACGGTGGACAGCCAGACGGGAAAAGAGAAGTTTGATTTCTGGTGTTATACTGAATCCGGAAATGTGGATGAGGACTTTTTCCGGATAAAAGGCTCCGACACTGAAGTGGGAACGCATATTATTCCATGCGCCGGGAACAACATCGGCTATGTAACGCCCCAGGGCACCTTCTGTGAGTGCGACACGGCGTATTATTCCGTTACGGAATACAACCAGGATCAGTCGGCCTTCGATCCTTTTATTACATTCAAGGGTACCTTCTACGCCCGGCTGATAGAGCAGGGAACAGGAAATGTATATGAATTTACAGAAGGAGAATTCGAGATACACGAAAAATAGCCGGCGCTAATACTGCCGTGTAGACAGCATTATCAGGGTACAGCCGATCTCTACCTCTATCCCTTTTTCGCCCGCGAGCCTGTACAGCTCGGGGTTTTCGGTGCCGGGATTGAATATGATCCGCCTGGCGCCGGAATTAAGAATGGCGTCGTAATACTGCGGCTGGCGCTTTGGCCCTACATATAATGTTATGGTGTCTACTCCCTCTTCAGGCCCGGGAAACTCTTTCCGGATCGGAACGCCGTTGATCTCTCCATCATCGATCCCCACGAGCACTACCGGGTGTTTATTGGACATAAGCTGCCTTGCTGCTATATAAGCATAGCGGCTGGAATTGGTAGTTGCGCCGAGGACCAGTGTTTTCTTACTCACGTTTCTTTTTCGGAGGAGGCATCAGCATGCCTGTTAGTTGCGAAATCTTATTCTTCAGATCTTTCCGTTCCACGATCAGATCGAGGAAACCTTTCTCCAGCAGGAATTCTGAACGCTGGAAACCGGGAGGCAGGTCGGTCTTGATGGTCTCCTTCACCACCCGCGGACCGGCAAAACCGATAAGAGCGTTCGGCTCGGCTATGTTTATATCTCCCAGCATCGCGTACGAAGCGGTAACACCGCCGGTTGTAGGATCGGTGCAGACGGAAATATACGGAAGCTTGGCTTCGGCTAACAGGCTCAGCTTGGCAGAGGTCTTTGCCATCTGCATCAGCGAAAAGGCAGCTTCCATCATCCGCGCGCCGCCGGACTTGGATATGATCACCAGGGGCTTGCGGTACTTGATGCAATGATCGATGGCCCTGCTGATCTTTTCACCCACCACCGTACCCATAGAGCCGCCGATGAAATGAAAATCCATACAGCAAACCACTATGTCCAGCTCGTTCACTTTTCCGGTGGCTGTCTGGAGCGCGTCTTTCAGCTGTGTGGATTCCTGCGCATCCTTTAAGCGGTCTGCGTATCGCTTGGTGTCCTTGAAATTCAGCGCGTCCACCGCCTGGAGCTTTTCATCCAGCTTTTTGTAATGGTGCTTATCGAAAAGGATATGGAAATATTCCGCTGAACCTATCCGTTCGTGGAAATTACAGTTCTTACAAACCCAGAGACCGGCTTCATGGTCTTCCGCCGGAATGATCTCCTTGCAGGAAGGGCATTTATACCAAAGGCCTTCGGGAGTTTCTTTCTTCTCGGCTGTTGAAGTAAGAATCCCGCCCTTTGTCCGCTTAAACCACATGTCGATAGCCATAAGGATACAAGTTAGGCAATTGTAACATCTTTTGAAAGATAAACATCCTGAATAGCATTCAGGATCTCCACGCCCTCTTTCAAAGGCTTCTGGAACGCTTTACGCCCGGAGATGAGCCCGTGCCCGCCGGCGCGTTTGTTGATAACGGCCGTGGTCACTGCTTCTGCCAGGTCGGATGCTCCCTTGGACTCGCCGCCGGAGTTGATCAGCCCGATGCGTCCCATGTAGCAGTTGGCCACCTGGTATCGGCAAAGATCGATCGGATGGTCGGTGGTCAGCTCGGAATATACTTTATCATGTGTCTTGCCGAAGTTCAGCGCCTTATATCCGCCATTGTTGGTAGGCAGCTTCTGCTTGATGATATCCGCCTGGATGGTTACGCCCAGGTGATTGGCCTGGCCGGTAAGGTCGGCAGCGGTATGGTAATCGATTCCGTCTTTCTTGAATGCGGAGTTCCTCAGGTAACACCAAAGGATAGTGGCCATTCCCAGCTCATGCGCTCTTTCGAAAGCCTGGGCCACTTCGATGATCTGGCGGGCAGACTCGTCGGAACCGAAATAGATCGTAGCGCCGACCGCCACAGCTCCCATATTCCATGCGTCTTCCACCGATCCGAACATGATCTGGTCGAACTTATTCGGATAAGAAAGGAACTCGTTATGATTGATCTTTACAATGAAAGGGATCTTATGCGCATACTTGCGGGAGCAGGACGCCAGCACTCCGTATGTGGAGGCAACCGCGTTGCAACCGCCGTCGATGGCGAGCTTCACAATATTTTCAGGATCGAAGAAAGCCGGGTTGGGAGCGAAGGAAGCTCCGGCAGAATGCTCAATTCCCTGGTCTACCGGCAGAATAGAAACATATCCTGTTCCGCCGAGACGGCCGTGGCTGTATATAGCTTCCAGGCTGCGCAGTACCTGCGGATTGCGGTTGGACGGTCCGAAGGCAGTATCCACAAATTGCGGCCCCGGAAGGTGCAGTTGCTCTTTCGTAATGCCTTTGCTCTGGTAATTCAGCAGGTGATCAGCTTTATCGCCAAGGAGTTGAGAAATCTTATCGATCGACATAGTTTAATTTTTTTTGGTTCCGCAAAACTATAAAAAATCCCGAAGCAAGGACGGGCCGTTTATGAACCTTTATGAATCGCGCGGCTGATACGGGCTAGAAGGGATATCCGATCCCGATATTGACTCGTACCTGGTCGCCTTTCAGGTTTTGTATGACCCATCGCTGGCCCGAAGGTTTAGTAGGATCACGAAAGGGAAGAGCCACGTCCAGGCGGAAAATGAAAAAGTTGAAGTTCAGGCGGACGCCCACTCCCGCGCCCAGCGCAAGCTCGTTCCAGAACCGGCTGAACTGGAAATCGCCATTAGGCCGGTCGGGATCGGGGCGGATAAGCCAGATATTTCCAAAGTCGGCAAAGAGCGCGCCTTCCAGGAATTTATATACGGTAAAACGGTATTCCACATTCGCCAGCAGCTTGATGTCGCCCACCTGGTCTACGCGGCCGCTGTCAAACCCCGCAAAGGAGCCGGGACCGAGCGTACGGGGAAGCCACGCCCGAAGGTCGTTGGCGCCACCCGCGTAAAAGCTTTTTTCGAACGGCAGCACCGTTGAATTGCCGTAGGGCAGGCCCACGCCGATATAAGCCCGCGTTGCCAGCGAATGGCTGAGCGTAAACTTTGCATAGAAACGCAGATCAAGGTCCATCCGCACATATTGCGCGTACTGAATGCCGAATACGGTATGAGATCCGTTCACCGGCTGGTCTTTGCCGATCAGCGAAACAAGGCTGAGAAAGTTACCCCCGATCTGTGCATTGCTGCGGAAAAAGAAGAAATCCTTCAATGGATTCCTGATACTTTGGTTGTTGAATACAAACGTGTACGATGCGCCCAGTATGAAGTGGTCCTTGAATGAGTTGCGGACAAACTGGTCATCGATATTGTCGATGAAATCCTGGAAGTTGGGCTTGGGAAATATCCTGATGACGCTGACTTCGATCGGGTTGACGATGTGCCGGATGATGTAGGTCGACCGCATATTGGTCTGTGTCCATTCGTATCCGAACAGCAGCGATCCTACAAGCCGTGCATAGTCGGGGCGGTTCTGGTAGTTCAGCGCGAGCGTGATCCTTGTTTTCGGTTTCGCCCATTTTTTGATCCGGTTGATCTTAATGGGGAAAAGGAAGCGGGATGTGACCAGCGACAACTGTCCGCCTACTTCGATCGTGTTGAAAGGCCCGAGCCCGAAATCAGTGGTATCGACAAACGCAGAATCCCCCTGCAGCACCTGTATCTCAGCGCCTGCGGTAATGCGGAACTCTAGCACTTCCGTTCCTTTGAAAATGTTCTTGTTCTGGTAGCTCGCGCCGATGGAAACCCCGAGGTTACCTTCGGTATTGGTTCCCTGCAGCTCCACGCCCACATTCTGCTTGGGAGTAGGAGAGAGCTCTATATACACATCCAGGATGTCGTATTGCTTGTCCGATAATTCGGGCTCGTACCGGATGTGGACGTATTTGAAATTTCTCAGCTCCGCCAGGCTGCGCTGTGTTTTTTCTTCATTCCGGAGCTGGAAGAACTGGTTATGGTCGAAGAATACCGATTGCGAAAGGATCTTCGGGTTATACCTGAGCTTGCCGTTGTACAGGAACCTGTAGTTAGCGTAATACACGGTGTCCGGGTAATATTGTTCTGCCTGCAGCTGGTAATCGGTGATCACATAAATATGCCGGATCAGGAACTGCTTGTGCTGCTTTACGGGTATGGTATCTTTTCCCTGCACATACCGGAGGTCTGGCTGATCGATCACCATCGTGAGCGCCACTTGCTGGCTGCCGGCAACCGTATCCGCCTTATACCGGATGAACTCTTTCTGGAAAAGATAAAATCCCCGGTTGCGCAGTATCTGCGTGATCCGTTCGCGCTCTTCGTCAAACTTGTCGAGGTCGTATTTCATACCTTCTTTCAGGTTTGGCCTTCTTCTCAGGTTCCCCACTATCCCGGCGATAACGGTGTCGGCGATCTCATACTTGATCGTGTCTACATAATACGCCGGGCCGCGGTTCACGATGTAATGCACGGTGGCTTTTTTCTTTTTGTACGTGACGGAATCGTACACGGTCGCCTGGAAAAATCCTTTGTTCTGGGCATACCGCGTAAGCTGCGTTACCGATTTTTCAATTTTAAAAGAGTCGAGGATCACAGGCGGCTCGCCGATCTTCTGCAGCCATTCGCCGAACAGCAGCCGTTCTTTTTTGAGCTTTTTCTTCTTTTTGGAGCGGGTTACCGTGCTGTTGTATTCTTCTATTTTTTTATTCTTTGCTTCCAGCCTGGCGAGTTGTTTTTCCTTTTTGCGGGCGAGCTTGTCGGGATTCGGAAGGTTGTATGTCTGCAGGTAGAAACGGTAAAAGCCCAGCATCTTCCGGTTCGGCTTTTGCTGTACGTACGATGAAATATTATCCCTTTCGCTTTTCTTGAGCTTGCTCTTTTCGATCACGTTGTTCTTTACCAGCAGGTACTGGTTTTCGTGCAGGCGGCGCGTAGGGCTGCACGAAAACAGGAACCAACCGGTCAGAAGGGCGGCAACGATCCTGGTCCAGCGAGGTAATGTGGCAACATTCATAGCAACGGACGCGAAGTTAAGGAAAGATTTGGAGGGAAACCGGGCCTTCTCATTCACAACTTATTGTATTTTCGCAAGGTAATCAGCAAATCTAACGCCGAAAATGCAGCTTTCCGCTTCCCGTCTGAAATGGATCATTTCCCTGCAGCAGAAAAAGTTCCGGGAAGAGCACCGGGTTTTTGTGGCAGAAGGGAAGAAAGTGATCGGCGACCTGGTGGAGAACGGCTGGATACCGCAGTATATTGTTACAGGCCCCGAGCTGCAGGACTGGGCAGACGACAGGCTCGGGAGCACGACCGACATTGCCGTAGCCGATGCAATGCAGATGAAGAAAGCCAGCGGCCTTTCCACTCCTCCGGGTATCCTGGCAGTTTTTCCTGTGCCGCTATCTTCGGATGAAATCTCATGGACAGCCCCTGTGTGCCTTCTGCTGGATGGTATCGGCGATCCCGGCAATATGGGAACGATATTGCGCACCGCGCACTGGTTCGGGGTAAGGGATATATTTCTCGATCATCACTGTACCGATCCGTTTGCGCCAAAAGTGGTGCAGGCCACGATGGGCTCGCTGGCAAAGGTTCGCCTGCATACGGTGGCAGATAGCCTTGCGCTGGCCGCGGAAGCCCGATCGAAGGGCGTTGATATCTGTTTCGCCGATATGGAAGGAACAGATTACCGCAGCCTGCAACGAAAAGATCCGCTGCTGCTGGTACTGGGAAGCGAATCGCATGGCGTAAGCGAAGTATGGCGCGCACAGGCCGCTTTTGTCGCCAGCATACCGCCCGCCGATCTTTCCGATCATCCCGACTCGCTGAATGTAGCCGTTTCAGCATCCGTCCTTTTAAGCCATTTCTGTTGCCGATGAACCGCCGGAGCGAACGATCTGCCGCGCTGGCTGCACTTCTGCTGATAACGGCCGCAGGGCTTCTGTCGCTCGTGCTCGTGGGCTTACGTGAATCTGCTCTCGCATTTCATACCCGCGATTACGCTTACTATACCGAGTTCATCATACGCAACGCAGAGCCGGGAATGCGGAAAGCATATTCGCTAAACCCCGGGGGATATAATTTTTTGGGCGCATTCGCCATCGACGGTACCGACAGCCTGTACCAATGGGTGCACGTGGAGCCGGTCCGGTTCGTGCATTCCTGGCTGTACGGTATTACGGGCACATTATGGGCCGTTCATATTTTTAATGTCGTCCTGCTGCTGCTGCCTGCCTGGATCTCGTGGAAATGGCTTAATGTAAAACCCGGCCGCAGATGGTCTTCCATTCTGATGCTGCTTTGCTTCGTCGCGTTCCCCTCGTTCGCCGGTACGGCAGGATACGATAACCGGCCCTCGCTTCTGCTGGGCACTTTTTACTTTACTCAGCTCTACGCCTGGCTGGGCACAAGCAACGATCGCCTGCGCATCTTTTCTTTTTTCCTGATGTTCTTCATACGGGAAGAAGCGCTCATATTTAATTTTTTTGTGCTGCTGGTAGCTGCTTCCAAAGCTTCCGACGGAGAATTTTCGTGGCGGAAATGGAGCGCGATGGCGGGCGGCTGGGCTGTGTACCTGCTTCTGCTGCTCGTTTATTTCGGTTTCTGGAAGTATAAGCTGAATTCTCCCGGAGTGCTGGCGCGGACAGGAATACTGTTTGCAGGAGTTGCCACGGGAGGAATTTTTTGGCTGGTGCTGTGGAAACGGCGTAAGATATTTCTTTCGCCCGTTCTGCTGTTGCTGCTGCCTGCTCCGGTCATCATTGCGCAGTATTGCCTGATGTCGCAGCAAAATGCTTTCCCGCAGGAAGGATATACCTGGTGGAATGATCCGCGAAATACTTTATGGTGGATGATCGCGTGGGCCGGCGCCTGTTATTTCTGTGGACGGTACGGTACAGGTCTGGGGCGGACGTTCCCCTTTGCGGTGCTGTGTTTGGTTTTCATAACCATGCAACTGACGGCTTATCATGGCATAAGACAACAGATGGAACGGTATAATGAAAGCCGGAATTATACATCTCTGGTGTGGGATGCAAAGAAGAAAATCGCTTCCGGCGCTTTTGTCCTTACGGATTATTCCACGCACCAGGCGTTCACCGACAGGAACGAAAACTATTGCATAGAACGGCTGCCGTCGTTCATGAAGCTGGAAGACCGGTTCTATCCCGGCAACCGGGAAGCGGTAAAACAGATATTTCCGCAGGCGGATTATATGGTGATCTCAGTGCCGGTATACGAAAGCTTACGCGCCGATGGATTATTTACCGGAGAGCGGCAATGGAAAGAAGTGCAGAGGAACCCGCGGTATATTATTCTGGAGTAACGCCGTACTGTATGACCAGTTTTCTGAAATTTTCCACTTCCTGTTTTTCCCAAAGCTCATCCGTTCCGAGCGCGGGCGCCATATACCTGGCTACGGCGGGCGCGGCTTCCGCGGCGGCGCGTGAATCGAGAATGATGCTGCGTGTCCGCCGGCAGAGGATATCTTCCACGCTCATGGCCATTTCATGCCGGATAGCCCAGTCCACTTCGGCCCAGGTATAAGGAAGCGCGGGATGTATGCGTTCGCCTTTTTCCGGCTCGGCAGCTATTATGCCTTTTATTTCGTCCGCGTCCGCGCCGTAGATATGAAGCGGATCATCGGGATCGAACTGTGCGCAGAAGCCATGCACGGGAAGCGATCGTGTGCGGCAGTCGCTCTGCGGCAGCATGCCTAGCGTGGCAGCAAGATTCACCGCGTCTTCGGCCATTTTGCGGTAGGTGGTCCATTTCCCGCCCAGCACGCTGATCAATCCGGATTTGGAATAGATCACTTCGTGACCACGCGATATTTCTTTCGTATTTTTCTTTTCATCTTTTACCGCCACCAGCGGACGAAGACCGGCGAACGTGCTCCGGATGTCCTCGTACTTCACCGGCTTTTCCAGGTATAATGAAGCGTTCTTCAGTATGAAATCGATCTCCTTTCGCGTCGGCTTCGGCTCCAGCGTTTTTTTATGGACGAGGTGATCGGTGGTGCCGATCACGACCTGTCCATGCCATGGAATAGCGAACAGCACGCGCCCGTCGGATGTATCGGGTATCATCAGCGCGTCCTCGCCGGGAAGGAACGAGCCATCCACCACCACGTGCACGCCCTGGCTGGGCAACAGGTGCACGCCGTCCTCGGGGTCGTCGAGCTGCACCACATCGTCTGCAAATACACCCGCAGCATTGATCACCGATCTTGCTTTTACGGTGTAGCTGCTGCCGGTAAGCACATCTTCCAGCACCACGCCGCTGATCATTCCTGTGCCGTCTTTGGTGAATTTTTCAGCGCGGCAGTAATTCAATACGGTTCCTCCGTTGTCGGCAACGGTCTGCGCCAGATTTACGGCAAGGCGCGCATCGTCGAACTGTCCGTCGTGGTAGAGGACTCCGCCTACCAGTCCTTTCTTGTTCACGGTACGGATCCTCCGGCGCGTTTCTTTTGCGCTCAGCCATTCGGATTTTCCGAAGGTGAATTTTCCGGAAAGAAAATCATAGGCTATCAGGCCGAGGTAATAGTACACCTGCTTCCAGCGGCTGTAGGCCGGTATGATAAATGAAATATTTTTGACAAGATGGGGAGCGTTCTTCAGCAGGAAACCGCGTTCGCGCAAGGCTTCGCTCACCAGCCGCAGATTTCCCTGCGCGAGGTAACGTACGCCGCCGTGTACCAGCTTCGTGCTTTTGCTGGATGTGCCTTTGGCAAAATCCGCCTGTTCCACCAGCAGGGTCTTGTATCCCCGTGTGGCGGCATCTACGGCGCATCCGAGGCCTGTTGCGCCTCCTCCTATGATCACTACGTCCCAGGGCTCGTTCCCCTGGTCGGTAAGATGTTGTAACATGCCTTCACGGGTCATACGCTTCAGGATTTATCTTCGAGGTGAAACCGGTGCAGAAACCGATGGATCACCGGTGCTATAATAACGGCAAAAATACCCAGGAATGCAACGCCGCCGTACAGCGCGTAAGCGGAAGCAAAAATCTTACCACCATTCGTTTCAATAGTGTTTACCGGGCCCATTCCTCCCAGGATCATGGATGCGTTCAGCAGGGAATCCATCCATGGCAGCCCGCAGAATACCCTGTATCCCACCACGCCGATGAGGAGTGAAATGAAAAGAAAGAGCAGACCGGTGAGCGTGCTTTTGAGCAGGCGGCGGTAGAACACTTTCCGGGGAGCAAGAGCATGCTTTTTCTTTTCGTAGGTCATTATTTTTTAGGGGTGGGTTGCAGTTTTACGTACGAGTTCATCAGCTTTATCAGCTTCTTCACATCTTCCGGCGGAAGCTGAAGACCGAACCGGTTTCCCCCGCTGTCGCCGCCGAAGCCGATATTTCCGCCCGTTACCACCCAGAAGGAGCTGTAATAGGTACGAGCGAGGCCGCCCGTTTTATTGTCCACTTCATGGAACGGATTTTTGACCTGGGCCTGGTAATATTTCGGTTTTCCTTTTTTCGAAAGGATATCTCGCCGGATGAAGAATTTATCGTTGTTGATATAGATCGTTTCGATGCCGTACTTCCGGAAGTAGTACGACCGCACCGCGCGGTATTCAAAGTACATCCAGAATGCCAGGTAAATTACGATATACAGTTTTTCTTCGCGGGTATAGAAGCTGAAGAACAACTGCGAGAAGATCACTGCGCCGGCGATGGTCCACAGCACAACCCAGGCTTTGAAGAGATTTAATTTGCCTTTGTCCTTCAGGGTGGATGCCTTGATATAAACGGTAAGGTCATCCTGCCCGCGTACGACACCGATCCGTTCGCTGATCATTTCCATAGCTATCTGCTTATTACCAGCCGGTAAGCGCCGTTATGCGTGCCGGTGGATATTTTCAGCAAATATATGCCATTGGCAAGGGAACTGAGAGGTATGGAGAGGATTTTTTTCGGGAAAACCGATTCATTCACAGCGAGTACACGTTTGCCGGTTATATCCGTAAGCTCTATGGAGAGCTCTGCCGACACGATATAATTGTACATCAGGTATACGATATCGTTCGCCGGGTTCGGATACACTGTAACGGAGAAGGGCTCTTCCACGATTTCTCCCGACATTACGGATATCTCTATCAGCTGCGTGTTTTCATCACTTGTGCACGAATTGAGCGCGGTGAGGGTAACGTTGTAGAAACCGTTGTTATCATATGTATGCACGGGCGAAACAGCTGCGGATGTATCTCCGTCGCCGAAGCTCCACAGGTATGAAGTTCCGTTCTCCGAGCTGTTGTAGAACTGAACAGTGGTGCCGTTCAGCGCGAAGGTAAAATCTGCGGAAGGCACGTCGCTCACCAGCAGCGTTTGGGTATAGGTATTGGTGCCTTCGGGGCCGGTCACGGTGAGGCGTACTTCATGATATCCCGTATCGGTGAACTGTACGGCATGCGGGCCCTGCGTGCCTGCGGACGAAGGAATCGCGCCCGGCCCGAAATTCCAGCTGTAGCCGGTAACCGTGCCGATACTCTGGTCGGTAAACGTGATGAGACTGTCGAGGCAGCTGCCCGCCGGAGCCTGGGAATATAAGGCCAGCAGCCCGGATACCGCGATGCCGTCCAATGCGATATCGGAAGTGAAATCGTTCCCGGTGATCCCGGTGAATCGCAGCAAAACGGTATCTCCTGCGAAACCGGTAAGATCAATGGTCGCTGCCTGCCATTCCTGGGGTTGTTCTCCTTCGCTGCGGAAAATTTCCGTCCACCGGAAATCGTGCAGGATCTCCGCCACGAGCGTACCCGTGCTGTCGCCGGTCATAGAATATGCGAACCGCAGATGTGGATTGGCAGTGCCCGTAAGATCAATGCAGCCGGATAGCAGTTGCGCCCCTTTTCCGTAGCAAGCGGAACTTTCGAGATAAATGTATTTTCCCCCGGCCGTTCCCGGATCATAATCCTCCGAAGGGCCTGTGCCCGGGCTTGGCGTTTCTCCAGAGTTCACTCTCCAGTCGATGTTGTCGGCATTCCCGTTGCCTGCGTTGTTCCAGCCGTTGCCCAGCGTGCAGGCGCCTGTTTCGCAATCTGCGGTGGTGGGGCAGAGGGCAAAGCTTTCCATATTTTCTGTGAACGGAACCGGCAACGTGGTGCCGCCGGCCACCTGGAACGAAACTGCTGTCGTGTCGTTGAAGCTGTCCTGGTCGGACGGATATTGTATCCATACCCGGCAGGTGTGAGCTCCCGTTGCCGAAAGATCTGCAGGTGTTACAAAGCTGTATAATGTATCTTCTCCCGGTTGCAGCATGCCTGTAAATACTTCGCTTACCGCGCTGCCTCCGTCTGCCTGGAAGAGTACCTGGAATCCGGTTGCGGGATTTGTGCCGTTGTTAATGATGCGTGTGCTTATGTGCGCGGCTGCTAAAGGAAGACAGTCCGGAATGGTTCCGGCGTAAGGAAAGCCGGGGCCCGAAAGCGCGAGATCATTTGCGAGCGAGCAGTTCTTCGGTCCGGGGCTCATTTGTACGGCAAGTGTCCTGCGGCCTCTGGCGTTCTGCGGGCCGAGCGCGCGTAGGGAAAACCATTGCTCTTCGTGGATATTAATTCCGGTAACGGTGTATGTGAGAGAATTTGTAGTACCGGCGGATTCCATATAGTGCTGGCCGAGACGGAAAATTTCGTAACCCGTTGCGCCTGCCACCGCATCCCAAGAGAGGATTACTTCGCTGCCACAGACCGTATCGATGCTGAGATTGGCAGGCACGCCGATGACGCTGAATGTAGTATCTGAAATATCGCTTACGCTTCCGCGGGATATCCGCATGCGAACATCGCCTTCGTTAAGTGTGGGCACCGTCCAGTCCCAATATCTTAGCCCGCTGCCGATGCCGGATGCGGCTGTTGTCCAGCTGCTGCCGTTATCTGTAGAAAAGCTCAGTGTAAAATTTCCTGTGCCGCCGTACGAGTCCCAGCGGATGAGTTCCGTTTCTCCGGGCACGAAATGCTCGCCTCCCGTGGGATACGTAAGCGTTACTTCGTCGTATAGAAATTCGTAAACAACGAAATACTCCTGCGGACCTTGCGGAACGTTGGATCCGTTGACAGAGACCTGATACGTGCCTGCCGGCGGATTAGTAACGGTTACCTGCTCGATGTTGTTTAAGTTATCAGTGTTGCGCGTAGCGGGAGCGTTCAGGCTGGTGGTATTTGGCGTGGCATCGAGCACCCACGGATCCCATATCGCGGACGACGGATCCGTGACCCGGAGATCGAGATTGTTCACAAGGCTCGGACCGGCGCTTACCGATCCCGGCGGATCGTGCCAGTAGAGCAGCACACGCAGCTCTTTTACATTTGCAGGCACGATGACGGAGTGTATGTTATTTCCGCCCTGCGTAACATTCGCGCCGAGGTATTGATTAGCCGACAGCAAACGGTAAGCCCTGCGCGCATTCACGCGCCCATAGCCGTAGCTGAAATCGGGCCCGGGGTTTCCGAGATCGTCGCAGGTGTTGAGCACGATGGCCTTGATCAGCGCGGAAGGCGGAAGCGCATTTCCGTTGAGCACGGCAAAGGCATTGTACAGCTGTGCGATCATTCCTGCTACTCCCGGCGTGGAATGCGACGTTCCCGAATTGATCTTATAGCCGTTCTCCGCGGGATTGTCCGTAGTGCTGGTAATATTCACGCCTGTGGCTACCACTTCGGGCTTTACTCTTCCGTCGGTGCCGGGGCCTTTCGAGCTGCTCGGGCTCAGCGCGTCGTTCTTGATCACGTTGCCCACACAGATCACGTTTTTTGCCATTTTGCTGCCGCCCGTGATGTTGCCCCATCCCGCGCCTGCGCCGTAACCGCAGTTCATGGCGCCGCTGTTGCCCGCTGAAAAAACGTGCAGCAGCGAAGGATGGTCGATCGTCTGCTGGTCCATAAGCTGCGCAAATACGGTGTAGCCTGTATTGCAACCATCGCTCTGCGAAGTGCTGGTGATCACTACTCCATGGTTCACGTAGGCGTCCGGAAAATCCATGAGCCCTGTGCCGCTCATCAGGTCGCTCGTATATGTGTACACGCGCAGCAACGCGCCGGGAGCCATGCCTGCGTAGCGCTCGTCCATATTTCCGGCGCCGATCAGCGTTCCTGCTATATGATCTCCGTGATCGTTGAGGAGCGGAGTGTTGGTCGCTTCGGTCTGGTCTGTACGGCGTATGTAATCGATGTGATCGCCAATGTCGCCGTCGTCGTCGAGCATGATGGTAATGCCCGAACCGTCGAAATGAAGCCCGCCCGAAGCGAGCACATTGCTGCGCTGGTTGGTCCGCGACTGGTCGTTCTCATTTTCGCCCGGATGCGGTATCGGCGCAACGTATTGCACAAACGGAAGCGCCGCAAGCGATTGCAGCTGCTGCCTGGGCAGCGTGACTTCTGCCAGATGCAGCGCGGTGTTCATTCTAAGCTCTTTTACTCCGGCCTTCCGCAGTTGTTCCGGAAGAGTTTCCGCAGATATTCCATGATACAGATGCACATGTACTGTCACTGTTCCGTTGCCGGTGATGATCCACCACGGCAGATCGCCCCCGCGCAGCAGCGGCGATAATTTATCTGCCGGCTGCAGCACATATACCGTCCGTACGCCGAGCCCATCCAGTAGGGCGCCGCTCACATCCTGCGGCACGGAAGCAATGAACGACCGGTCCGGAAGATAATCGTACAGCGTGATCCCTTTTTCCCGGAGCCGCGCTTTCCGCTCTTCGCCTGGAGTTTCGTAAAACCCGAGCACCCAGTAATATTTCCCTCCGATCAGCGAGCCGGGATTTTCCAGCTTTATTCTTTCCGTAAGATTTGTATTGGGAGCCAGCTCTACCGTGCCGGTGCTGAGATACAGGCGGCCGCTGTACTGCGCACAGATATCGTTCCCGCAGAGGAAACAAAGAATGAAACAACCGATACAGTTCCAGAAACGGGGCAAAGTGTAAAAATTACACCCGCGGAAAAGCGACGAATTTCTCTATTTCGCGGGAAACATGATAAATATACGAAGTTTTGGAAGAGCGGCCTGCGTACATTTTTTCAAAATTGTCAGGTCTCGTAAATTAATCCGAATATTGCAGGAGAATCTCTCATTATGCGCCTGGATATCGTCACCGTATTGCCTGAATTGCTGGAAAGTCCTCTTTCTCATTCTATTATACAAAGAGCAAAAGATAAAGGGCTGGTGCAGATCAACCTGGTATCGCTCCGCGACTACGGAATGGGGAATTACAAGCAGGTGGACGATTATCCGTACGGAGGCGGGGGCGGTATGGTAATGCGGGTGGAGCCGCTGGCCAACTGCATCGAAGGATTAAAAAAAGATACCGCTTACGACGATGTGATCTATATGACGCCCGACGGCGATGTGCTCGACCAGCCGATGGCTAATGGCCTCAGCCTGAAAAAGAACCTGCTTATCATCTGCGGGCATTACAAAGGCATCGACGAGCGCCTGCGACAATATTACGTTACGAAAGAGATCAGCATCGGAAGCTATGTGCTCTCGGGGGGAGAGCTGCCCGCCGCTGTGCTGTGCGATGCGCTCATCCGGCTGATACCGGGTGTGCTTTCGGACGAGATGTCGGCTCTCAGCGACAGCTTCCAGGACCGGCTCCTGGCCCCGCCTGTATATACCCGGCCTGAAGAATGGAACGGTATGCGTGTGCCCGACGTGCTGCTGTCGGGAAATGAAAAGCTTATTGCGGACTGGAGGCTGGAACAATCGGTTCAGCGTACGCGCGAGCGCCGCCCCGACCTGCTGGACGAGTAATTACCCGGCCACGTTTTTTCTTTTCCTGAGCCTTCGCACACCCATCTGTACCAGCGATAGCAAGGCGATCAAAGTCCATATTGCATTTACGGTAGCAGGAGGATATGCCTGCTTGTAAACCGTGAAAATGATAAGCAAAGCGCTGCCGGAAAAATTCAGCGCCTGGTACACCAGCGAATCGGGGCTTGTTTTCCAGAGGGAGATCATAGCGTACGCGGCAACTACCATAGCTGATCCCAGCCAGCCGGTTATTTCCATGAATTGATATTCGTTCATCGGTGCAAATTTAGGAGTATCGCGGGCCGCAAAGTTACGCAACCGTTAGCATTCCGTAAAATCCGCACGGTCATTCGAAGTCTTTATACAGCAGGTATTTTTTTCTCTTTTCGCGGAACTGCTTCAGCCCGTCCTGCCAGCTGGCCTTTATTTCTTTTTCAGAAAGCCCGGAGACGATCTGCTCTTTCAGCTTTGCCGTTCCTGCCAGCGTATTGAAGTACGACGTAAAGAAATGTTCTTTATCGCCGAACTGCTTATAACAGTCGATGAGCCATTGCAGCTTTATCTGTCCCGGTTCGCTGTAGAATTTTTTTCCTTCCCCCGTCAGGTCGTATCCCTGGCAAAGCTTTCCCTCGTGCTTTGGACTTTTGGCGCCCTCCGAGCTTTTGGGAGTGAATGTGTAGCTCCCGCCGGTGAAGCCGGGGCTCCCGATCACCTGGAAAGGCTTGTCTGTTCCGCGTCCCACGCTGAATGCCGTTCCTTCGAAGAAACATACCGAAGGATACAGGTAGATCGATTCCATGGTGGGAAGATTCGGCGAAGGCTTTACGGGCAGCTGGTACAGCACATTGTGGTCATATCCCAGGCAGGGAACCACCGTAAGATCGCATTTCAGCCCGTTCTTGAGCCAGCCTTCCTCGCTTACCATGCAGGCGTACTCGCCTACGGTCATGCCATGCACCACAGGTACGGTGTGCATTCCCACGAATGAAGCGTATTCTTTTTCCAGTATCGGGCCGTCGATGTAATGCCCGTTGGGATTGGGCCGGTCCAGTATTATCATCCGTATCTTCTTCTCTGCGCATGCTTCCATCACGTATGCCATGGTAGAAATGTACGTGTAAAAACGGGCGCCCGCATCCTGGATGTCGAACACCACGATGTCCACGTCGGCCATCTGCTCTTCGGTGGGCTTTTTATTTTTGCCGTACAGCGAAACTACCGGGATGCCGGTCTTTTTATCGGTGGTAGTGCCCACATGCTCGCCCGCGCTAACATCGCCGCGGAACCCGTGCTCCGGTCCGAAAACTTTCCGGATATCGACGCCCAGCGCATGCAGCGAATCAACCAGGTGCACATTGCCGATCAGCGAAGTATGATTGGCCACTATGGCAACGCGTTTTCCTTTCAGCAGGTTCAGATATAGCTCTGTACGCTGCGCGCCGGTGGTGACTTCGGCAGGCGTCTTTATAACAAGCTGCGCTCCGGCTTCGCAAAGCAGAAGGAAATATATAAGCGCTGCAGGCAGCAGCGTGCGGGAAAGTTTATTTGTCATGTGTCAAAAATAGTATTTAGATTTTTAGAAGTTAGTTTTTAGACCTTAGTCCTCAGTCCTGAGTATTGGGTCCTGAGATCGGTTGCGAAGATCATTTTTAGTTACCAATTAGTCCTGAGATAAGGTGAAAAAGGTCATTAGCTCTAAGTCTAAGCGTCTAAAGTCTAGAAGTCTAACGTCTAGAAGTCTGGAATCCAGAAGTCTAAGAGTCTAAACCAGTTTATCCTAATTAATCTTAGATTTGCCCATACTGGAAGAATAATATTGAAACCGGAATTTTTTATAGCGCGGCGGATCATCGGGAGCAAAGACAATGCCCTGAGCTTTTCGCGGCCTGTTGTATGGATCGCCGTGATATCGGTAATGCTCAGTCTCAGCATTATGATCCTCGCAGTGTCGATCGTGCGCGGCTTTAAAAACCAGATCACCGGGAAGCTGGTGGGCATCAGCTCGCACATTACCATCACCAATCTTGACAATAATTACTCGTTCGAAACCCGGCCCGTGTATAAGTACGAAAAGTTCTACGACGAGCTGCGCAAAGTGCGGGGTATCCGCCATATCCAGTCGTACGCGCTCAAGCATGCCATTCTAAAAACACAGGACGAGATACAGGGCGTGGTGATCAAGGGCATCGACCATGATTTCGACTGGAACTTTTTCAGCGAGCACCTGGTGGAAGGCAACTCGCTGCAGGTGGGGAGCGACACGGCCGCTTCGCGCGAGATCGTTATCTCTAAGGTTATCGCGGACCGGCTGCAGATCCGGGCTAACGATACCATCTATACGTATTATCTCAACCAGCCTGTGCTGCACAGCGCCGGCAGGCTTGCCCGCATTCAGAAGCTCGCCCTGTACTGGTCGGTCATTCTTCCTTACGACGGCGAAGGCTTTATTTCCGCTTTCGATTACTTCCCTTCTACAAAACCGCTGGCAGAATACTATGATTCCATCAGCCGCGATATAGTGCCGCCAGGAAGGCCGAGCGCGATGAAGCTGCGCGTGGCGGGAATTTATGAAACGGGAATGTATGAGCTCGACGAGCAACTGATGCTCGCAGATGTGCGCCTGGTGCAGGATATGTATGGCTGGACGCGAAACGACGTGACAGGCTTCGAGCTGATGACGGACGACTACAGGAACCTGGATGCGCTTACCGACACGGTGATCGTGCATGTGCCGGGGGGAATTTACGTTTCGAACATCCGTGAAAATTACCCGGCCATTTTTGTATGGCTGCCATCGGTAGATGTGAACAGCGTGATCATCATCGTGCTGATGATCCTGGTAAGCATTATGGCCATGATCTCGACGCTGCTCATTCTTATTCTCGAAAAAACGAGCACCATCGGGATACTGAAAGCCCTCGGAATGGCCAACTGGAACGTGCAGCAGATCTTCCTGTACCACGCGGCGCACATCGTTACGCGCGGGATGATCCTCGGCAACCTGCTCGGCATCGGCATGTGCCTGGTGCAGCTGTACCTGAAGCCCGTGAAGCTGCCCAAGGAATCCTATTATCTTACGGAAGTTCCCATCGAAATGTTTGCGCCCACCATTATCCTCATCAATGTTTCCACTTTCGTGGTTTGCCTGCTGGCCCTGCTGCTGCCGAGCCTGCTGGTAACGCGGATATCGCCGGTGAAGGCGATAAGGATGGATTGAAAGGGGATGCTGGACTCTGGATACTGGACACTGGATTCTGGACGCGGGAGAAAAGGACATTGGAAATCCTCCTTCACCTGCGGCTTCGGCGGATGAATAGGGTTAAGCTCCGGAGGAGCGGCAGTTTGGTAGCTCCGGAGGAGCGAAAGCCTGGTAGTTCTAAGTCAATTTCTTTCTGAATACAAACATCCAGAATCCCACGATCATCGTGATCACAGTCAGCGTCGCGAATATCCATTTCATCAGCGTCATCATTCCGCAAAAGTCGCCGAGCGGTAAATTCTGTTCCGGAAAGTGATCGATCATCAGCACGATGCAGGCATTTTCAGTAGCGTCGAATAGTACGGTAAATACAGCCAGTACTGCCAGCAATGAAAGTCGCGGGCGCGATGGAAATATGCGGCTGAAAAAGAAAACGATGCTGAAAAAAAGAAAGGAACCGTAAAGGATGGGGTAGATCACATCTTCGCGTGTTTCGGAAGCACGGCAGATGCTGCGTCCTTCTTCGCCGTAGCTGTACAGCAATTCGTAGGCTGTATCGCCCGAATACCACAGATGCGCGTCGGGTATCTTTACGTTTTCGTCACCGGTTGCTCTCTGAAGGTTTGCTATGGAAAGCTTCATGAACACCGACATGGCGATGGTCATAGCCAGCAGCGCCAGCACTACATAACCGTTAGCCACCCTGTGAAGCAGCTTCATTATTTTTTGATCTCGATCGGCTTGTAGCTTTCAGGAATGGAGAAGGGGAAATCCACTTCCGTGTTCACTACGGTTTTGGTATAGGTAAAATTGAAGCGGGTGTTTACCGTATCGCCTACAATGGTAAGCTGCCCCGAAAGCGGAAGATAAACGGAATTCACGGTCTGGTATTCGGGATATTGTATGTCCAGCTCCATGCGGTTCTTCGGATCGAAAACAAGGCTGCGCCACGCTTTCTTCTGCTCGTTCACCCACACGGCCTGGAACAGGAACTGCGCGCCCTGGGAGGCTTTGCGCGCCTGCGTGTACAGCTTCATGTCGGATGAGCTCAGAAGCGTATCGCGGCCGGAAACAGAGACCTGGTAGCTGCCCAGCGGGAACATGAAGTGCGGATTGCCGATAAATAATCCCTGCAGGAGCGAGAAGTTTACATCGTACTGTACGAGCTCCGAAATAAATCCGAAGTCGCCGGTGAAATATTCTTTGTGAATGTAGTCTACAAGCTGGATGCTGTCTTTTGTGACCCGCATGCGGAAAGCCTCGATGATAGCCACATCCGGTTTTATCTGGATCCAGATGAGGCTGTCGCGGCGCATGCGCACACGGCCTTTGAATGAATTGGCCTTGCCGTTGTTGTTTACATCGGCGTTGAATTTTCCGTCGAACCATTCGAAGTCGCTGTACACGATACCGACGTCCTCGCCGGTGGTTTTTATGTTGCTCACATTTTCATCGAGAATGATCTCCGCCTGTTTCCTGCTGCGGCAGGAGGAAGCCATACAGGCAATAAGAAGGCATCCGAAAATGAACGGGCCGATAGTGCGTATATATAAGAATTCCCGTTTATGTGCAGGGTCGAAATGTTTCATGGTGAAGAATTATTCGAATAATTTTTTGTCGCGGATCTTCTCGTCGATATGTTTTGACAATTCGCCGCCGGCATTTTTGGCTTTCTGCCATTGCTCGAGCGCTTTTTCCGTATCCCCGGATTTGTAGAGAATATCGCCGTAGTGCTCGAGTATCTCCCCGTTGTTCTCTCCGCCGAGCCGGATGGCCTGCTCGATGAGGTCGCGAGCCTGCTGCAGGTCGCCCGACTTGAAAAGCACCCAGGCGTAAGTATCGAGAAAAGTCGGATTCTTCGGTTCGAGGCGGTATACGCGCGACGCCAGCTCTTTTGCTTTTTCCAGGTTTACTCCGCGCTCGCCAAGGTAATACGCGTAGTTGTTCAGTACAACGGTATTGGTGCCCGAGATGGACAGCGCCTTTTCGAACGCCAGGTCCGATTCGCCGTATCTGCCGAGCTTATAATAACAATCGCCAAGGCTGGAATAAAACTGAAGGAGAAGGTTCTCGTTATCTATCACCAGGTCTTTTCCGCTTTCAAAAGCCTCTGCCGCTTTCTGGTAATCTTTGAGCATATAATGGCCGTAGCCGTTATAGAAGTACAGCACCGGCTGGGTGGGGAATACCTCTATCCCTTCGGAGCTTTTTTCGATCAGATGCTCCCACTGGCCCAGCTGCATGTACAGGACCATCAGCTGTTCCCACACGGGATATTTGCTGTTGTCGAAGTCAAGCACTTTCTCGAATGCCTGACGCGCTTCGTCGTATTTACCTTCGCGCAGCAGGAAATCGCCCTGTATCGAATACGCTTTCGGTTCGTTGGGATGCGCGGGCAGCAGCACGTTAATGAGCTCGAAGGCTTCCTTTTTCCGCGTGTTGTTGTTCACCGAAATATCGTAATAGGAGAGAAGTATCTTTATTTTATCGTCGATGTCCACTTCAGGGTTTCCGAAAGCCAGTTTCAGATAGGAGAAAGATTTTTCCGTTTCGCCCGCTTCCTGGTAATAATTTGCAAGAGCCAGGTGGATCACGGGATTGGAAGGATCCATTTCCATTACCTTATCGTAGAGCTTGCGGGCTTCTTCGCGCTTGCCGTGGTTCATGTACAGTTCTGCGAACATGCCGTAATATTCGGGCACGTCGGGAAATGCCTCTATCAGCTTTTCCATTTCCTTAATGGCAAGCGGAAGCTTTCCGAGCGCTTCGTACAGCTTTTGCTTCTGCAGCGATACTTCCGGCGTAACGCCGATCTGCTTTTCAAGATTGTCGTAAATTTCGATGGCGGCCTTGTAATCTTTCTGGATAATATATACGTCGGCCAGGTCCAGCAGGTGATCGAAATTTTCCGGCTCCAGCTTTACCAGCTGCTCGAACGATTTTATCGCTTCCTTATACTTTTTCAGCTCTACCAATATCTGCGACTGCAACGCCAGGAACCACTTGTTGGTGGGATCGCCCTTCACCGCCTGCTGGATATGGGCAAGCGACGCTTCGAATTGCCCCGAGAGAGCGAAAAGCGAAGCTACTTCATAGTTGGATGCAGGATGAGCGGGATATTTCCGGAGGCACATCATATACAACTGCATCGCCTCTTTGTAGTTACCGAGGATCTTCTGGGTGGTGGCGTCGCTGTACAGGGAAGCCAGTTCTACGTCCTGGTTGTTCATTCCGGCGGCTGCCGGCGCTTTCTTATCCTTTTTGTTACGGGGCTTTGTGCCCTGGGCGGAGAGCGAGGATATGCCGACCGATAACAGGAGGATCAGCAAAAGGGCAGAAAATGTATATGAAGGTTTTCTCATTCGTGTACAGAATAATCTCCCAGGCTTACTTGTTTAGAGTTCCCGTTGTAAGTTACAAAATTCCCGATCATGGAATTGGTCACCGCGGCATTTTTGATCCGGCTCTGCTGCTGGATAATGCTGTTGCTCACGACCGACTGTTCAATAACCGTGCCCTCTCCGATGGAAACGTGAGGCCCTACCACCGAATTGATCAGCTCGACATTATTGCCTATGTAACAGGGCTCGATGATCACGGAATTATGCTTCTTTATTTTTTGAGAGACAAGGTTCTCGATATTTCTTACCAACTCCAGAACGCGCTGATTGGTATACACGGTTGCGTCTTTATTTCCACAGTCGAGCCATTCGTTCACCTGCCCGGTGGTGAATACCGTGCCCTTGTTCTTCATATTTTCAAGCGCGCTGGTAAGCTGGTATTCGCCTTTGTCGCGGATGTTATTGTCGATCAGGTACTGCAGCTCTTTTTTGAGGTATTCGCCGTCTCTGAAGTAATAAATACCGATGATGGCCAGGTCGGAGACAAACGTTTCGGGCTTTTCCACGAATTCGGTGATCTCTTCGCTGGTATTGAGCTTTACCACACCGAAGGCGCGGGGATCTTCCACCCGGTGTACCCAGATGATGCCTTCTTTGCCGGTATCCATTTTGAAATCAGCAGCAAATAACGTGTCGGCAAAGGCTACGGTCACTTTTCCCTTCAGCGCTTTCTCCGCGCAGAGGATGGCGTGAGCGGTGCCCAGCGCTTCTTCCTGGTAATAGATCGAGCCTTTGGCGCCTACCTTTTCCGCTATATAATGCAGCCGGTCTTCGGTTTCCGCTCCGAAATGCCCGGTAATAAAAGCGATCTCATCGATCTTTTCTCCGCAAACCTTTGCGATGTCTTCCACAAGGCGCTGCACGATCGGTTTACCGGCAATGGGAATAAGTGGCTTGGGCACAGTAAGGGTATGCGGCCGCATACGTTTGCCCATGCCGGCCATGGGTATGATTATGTTCATGAATTTTTATAATGATAAGGTGCAAAACTACAAAAAAAGAAGTTCGGCGGAGGGGGAATGCCGGCAGCAGCGGCCCGTAATGCAACTTGCTCGGTTAAAGAAAGTTAAACGGAACGAAGTTAGATGAAACATTATTCCTGCCGGATTCTTTTTTAATTTACCGTATGAACGATCTGCTTATCATCGGGGGAGGACTGGCCGGGACGGTACTGGCGGATAAAGCCGCCGCGCGCGGTATCCCAGTTACGCTTGTAAATGATCCGTCGGCGCCTTCCGCTTCTGCGGCAGCTTACGGGATGCTCAATCCGGTGCATATACGCAACGCGGTGCTGAGCTGGAATGCATCATTGTTCTATCCCGTTGCGAAGGAATACTTCCTGGGAGCTTCGGCGCGCATGGGAATGGAAATAGCGAGGAAGACGGAGATACTTCACCTGCTTTCGGGAGAGGATGAAGCCGTGCTCTGGCGGCAGAATACGGAAAGCGGGCCGCTGTTCGGCTATACGAACGGAGTGGCGGAACGTATTCCTGGCGGTATTTTACGGCCCTCCCCGGCCGGCGCCGTACGCATCACCGAAAGCCTTTTTGTCGATATTCCGTCTTTTGTAAAGGCGGTTGCAGCTCATCTTCAACAGGTTTCTCTGCCCGAAAACTTCGATCACGGGCAGCTTCATTATACCGGCCAATGCTGGAATTACCGCGGGAAAGAATATTCCGGGGTTGTATTCTGCGAAGGGATACGCGCGCTGCAGAACCCATATTTTGGCGAACTGCCTTTCCGGCCCTGCAAGGGCGATGTGCTTACCGTGAAAATACCCGGCGCGCCTGTGGATGCGGTAGTGCACCGGAAAATATTCCTTATTCCCCTGGGCGGCGAAATGTACCGGGCCGGATCGACCTACGACTGGGAAGATATTTCCTTTATGCCGTCTGCCGCGGGGAAGCAGGAGATCATGGCGCACCTTGACGAATTACTGGATGTGCCTTACGAGGTGACCGGCCAGCGCGCAGGAGTGCGGCCGGCCATGGCGGACCGGAAGCCCGTCGTGGGCAGCCATCCGTTCCATTGCGGGTTGTTCATCTTCAATGGATTGGGAAGCCGCGGGCTCATCCAGGCGCCGTTTTTTGCCGATCAGCTGCTCGATCATATCACGGAATCAAAACCTGTACTGGCGGCGGCTGATGTGCAGCGCTTCCGGAAACGTCTCTCGCCGGAGCGCAACAAAAGCTAATATACTGGCAAACACTTGCGTATCCTCCGCAGAGTTGTTACATTTGTTTATCCAACAACCCTTATCAGGATGGCGAAGCGTTTTACCAGGTTCTGTTTTATTTTGCTTCTTGCCCTTACGGGGCTTGCGGGCACGGGCATTGCCCAGCAGATGCCGGTAAAGAATCTCCTGATCCTGGGCGATTCGCATCTGAAAGGTTATTTCGGCGAGTTTCTTCATCACCGGCTTCACGATATCGGCAAATACAATATACTTTCCATCGGTATTGGCGGCGCAGGATCGAAAAACTTCGTCCTCCGCCTGCAGAACAATTGCTGCGGGTATAAGATCCGTCTCACTATGGCCGGCCAGCTCATCGCCGACCAGGTGCCTGTGCTGGAACGTTCGGACAAGCCTACGGGAGAAGTGATCGGCAAAACCTATGCGGGAGACCTGGATACCGTGCTTTTGCGATGGCATCCCGACGCCGTCATCATCGCGCTCGGCTCCAATTATGTGAATGCTCACCAGGAGCTGCTGAACATCCTGAAAAATTACCGCGACAATATTCCGTATATATGGGTCGGGCCGTTCCTGCGAAAGAATGTGACCGTGCGGTATAAAGCAATAGAAAAAGTGCTTGCCGAAAACCCGAATGGATTTCTGGTTCGTTCCGACGATATTGTAGGTCATGATACGCTGTCGTCGGCCCATTATGTAGGGAAAACGGCTCAGAAATGGGCGTACACCGTAGCCGAGCGGATGCAGCCGTACCTGGACAAAGTGCTGTTTGCCGCTCCCTGATGTCAGTAAGCTGTTTGAGATTAATTTTTTCATCGTTCCGTTTGGGTTTTTTTCCTTGTAGTTTTGTGCGATGCTTTTACCTCCGCAGGATACTGTAGATTCGGTCATGGGAGCGGATACGCTGCTGATCCCGCTGGATACGCATTTGCTTCCTGCGATGATCCATCTTCAGCCGCCTGTGCCCGAGGTGGAGTTTTATAACCTGGATACCGTAATGGTCCGGGGAAAGCAGGCGGCGGAGATCAGCCCGGCGCAGATACCGCACCTTCGTCCTTCCGTTTTTTCGATCACCGAACATAAAGGCCACGCGCCCGATCCGGTTCGATCGCCGGTCGATCCGTTTTCCCGCAGCTTTACCGGCTCCGTGCTGCTCCTTATTTTCCTGCTCATCGTGGTATTGCGCTGGCTTGCTCCGCGCAAGGCCGTACAATATCTTATGGCGGTGTTCAGCCAGAAGAGCTTTCAGAAGTTCATGGCTGAAGAGGAGCCTTCCTGGTTGCCGCCGATGCCGCTGCTGCTGGGCGCCGTGAGCCTGCTTACCGGCGCGGCTCTTTCGGCTGTATGGCTCGATCCTTCCGGTTTCAGCTCCCCGTTCTTCTATTTCCTCACCGGCACGGGCATTATCCTGGCCGCTTACCTGCTGCCTATACTGCGCGCTGCGGCGCTGCGGGTGCTGGGAGGCGTGCTGCGGATACAGGATTACAGCCGGCTGCATATTAATTTTTCATACCTGAGCCAGGTGCTTTTTGCTTTTCTTTTGGTGCCCGTCTTTCTGTGCTATGCCCTGGGCCTGGGGCCGCGTGGCACATGGATGGCAATGGCCGTAACGGCGGCGTTCCTGGTGGTCTTCTTTTACCATTTTTTCAGGCTTTTGTGGCAGTTCAGGTCGGCGGGATGGTTTTCCGTATTGAACTTTTTTTTGTATTTTTGCACCCTCGAAATAGTTCCTCTGCTGCTGTTGTATAAGTGTTATAGGATTATGGAATGGGAGTAAAGGAGGTAGATTCGGCTCAAACTAAACACCCAAAAGAGAATGAAGATCAAAAGAATTCTCATCAGCCAACCAAGACCCGAGTCGGAAAAATCACCTTATTATGATATTGCCCGGAGTCATAAAGTAGAAATCGATTTCAAGGCGTTTATCCACGTAGAGGGACTGCCGGCCGTAGAATTCCGTAAGCAACGCATCGATCTGGCAAACTACACCTGTATCATCCTGAACAGTAAAAATGCAGTAGATCATTACTTCCGCCTTGCGAACGAAATGCGCTACACTGTTCCGGAAAAGAACAAATACTTCTGCCTCACCGAAGCCATTGCGCTGTATCTTCAGAAATACATCGTTTACCGCAAGCGTAAAATATTCTTTGCCCAGCAGGGTATCGAAGAGCTGGCGGAACCTATCCGCAAGAACAGGGATGAAAGGTTCCTCTTCCCATGCTCAGACAAGGCTACCGATAAGATCACGGAATTCCTGGACGCGAACAGGATCAATTATATAAAAGGGATCTTCTATCGTACGGTGAGCTCGGATATGAGCAATATCAATGTCCCGGGATACGACATGATCTGCTTTTTCAGCCCGAACGGGATCCAGTCGCTGTTCGACAACTATCCGAATTTTCACCAGGGAGATATCAGGATCAGCGTATTCGGACCGACCACCCTGGCCGCGGCCCGTTCCAAAGGCTTGCGGGTCGACCTGGCAGCCCCGCTTCCCAAAGCTCCTTCCATGACGATGGCGCTCGATCTCTTCCTCAAAGAGGTGAACTCGAAAAACGGTGACTTCAAGCCGATGTTACCTGATGCGGAGCCTCCGGCAAAAAAGGAAGCGCCGGCTCCGAAGCAGTCCGCTCCGAAGGAAGCGCCGAAAAAGGCGGAAGCCGCAGCTCCTAAAAAAGCCGCTGCATCACCGGCCAAACCGGCCACGAAGGCCAAACCGGCTGCCGCCAGAAAAGCTCCGGCCGCAGCAAAATCCAAACCCGCCGCCAAAAAGCCTGCAAAGGCTGTAGCAAAACCGGCTGCAAAGAAAAAACCGGTAACGAAACAGGCCGCCGCTAAAAAAGCCAAACCTGCCGCCCGCCCGGCCTCGAAAAAAACAAAGCCGGCAGCGAAGAAAACGGCCCGTCCTGCCGCCAAACCAGCAAAGGCCACGGCTAAGAAGACCGTTAAAGCCGCTGCACGGAAACCAGCCGGTAAGAAAAAACCGACCAAAAAACGCTGATCATCGAGCCGCGGAAATATACATTTCCCAAGTCTGAGAAATTATGTCACCGGCAACATATCCGGGAGCTGTATGCTTCAGGAAAGACAGCATTGGCTTACCCGTTGCTGATCCACGTATTGCCGGTAGCCCCCCACGAAAGCCGGATCAGGGTGGTGATCAATGTTTCGCGGAAGCGGTTTCCCCGGGCTGTAGACCGTAACCTGCTGAAGCGCAGAATGAGGGAAGCCTACCGGCTGAACCGGCACCTGCTCACGGAAAAGGACGGGCTTTTCACAGACCGCTCCCTTCACCTGTCCATCAGTTATATCGGAAAAGAGATCCGCGACTATGATACGATCCGCGAAGCATTGATAAAGCTAATGAGGCAGCTGGGCGGGTGAACTTTTTTCCCGGCCCGGTGTACTGACAGTTAACGTTTTTTGGACTTACTTAAAAAACCTGGTTTTTGCCGGATAACAATTTGTTGTAATATTACGTTGTACTCAAAGGATATATATATTCCATGAAAAAGATGAACCGTACATTCCGCCACTTCCTGCTCGGACTGGGATTGGGCGTTGTCTCCGTAGGAGCAGTCAGCTATGACAACTATTTCGAATTATCCAAGAATCTTGAGATCTTTTCCACCCTGTTCAAGGAACTGAACGTGTATTATGTGGATGAGATCCAGCCCGGCGAGCTTACCAAGACCGGTATCGACGCCATGCTGGAATCGCTCGATCCGTATACCGTATATATTCCTGAATCGGATATAGAAGATCACCGCCTTTCTACCACCGGCCAATACGGCGGAGTAGGAGCCGTGATCCGCAAAAAAGGAGATTATGTGGTGGTGACCGAGCCGTATGAAAATTACCCGGCGCAGAAATCGGGGCTGATGGCGGGCGACGTCATCATGGAAGTGAACGGGCAGTCCACCAAAGGCAAAACCACGGACGATGTGGTAAAGATACTTCGCGGCGCGCCGAACACCGCCGTCGACATCAAGGTGCAGCGCGAGGGAACGGATGGTATCCTTACTTTTTCCATTACCCGCCAGGAGATCAAGATCCAGAATGTACCTTATTATGGAATGGTGGACCAGGAGATCGGTTATATCCGCCTGCGCGGCTTTACCAATAATGCAGGCAACGATGTAAAAGACGCGCTTACTGCCCTGAAAAAAGATAACCCGAATATGAAAGGCGTCGTGCTCGACCTGCGTGGAAATCCCGGCGGGCTGCTGCGCGAAGCGATCAACGTAGTGAACGTATTCGTGGATCGCAACCAGTTGGTAGTGAGCACTAAAGGCAAGGTGGACGAGTGGAACAAAACCTATAAGACATTGAATCCGGGCACGGATGTGAATATCCCGCTGGCGGTTATTATCAACAGGGGATCTGCATCCGCATCGGAGATCGTTTCGGGAACGATCCAGGATCTCGACCGCGGCGTGGTCATCGGGCAGCGCTCATACGGAAAAGGACTGGTGCAGACCACCCGCCCGCTGATCTACAACACGCAGCTGAAAGTGACCACCTCGAAATATTATATCCCGAGCGGACGTTGCATCCAGGCGCTCGATTATTCGCATAAGAATGCCGACGGCAGCGCAGGTACGATTCCCGATTCGCTGCGCTCGCAGTTCAAGACAAAGAACGGCCGCATCGTGTACGACGGGGGAGGCATCTATCCTGATGTTTCCATCCGCCCCAGGAAATACAGCAATGTGCTCCGCAGCCTTGTAAACAAGAACCTGATCTTCGATTATGCCACCGGCTACCGCGTATCGCATCCTTCTATTGCAGATGCGCGCAGGTTCGCCCTGACGGATGAAGATTACCAGCTCTTTGTAGATTTCCTGAAAGACAAAAGTTACGAGTACACCACCGAGAGCGAAAAGCTGCTCGAAGAGTTCAGGGAGACCGCACAGAAGGAAAAATATTATTCCGAAGTGGAAACCGAGTTCACCGCTTTACTGGATAAGAAGAAAACGATAAAAAATAACGACCTGCAGAAATTTAAGGAAGAGATAAGAGAATACCTGACGGACGAGATCGTCGCCCGGTATTATTTCCAGAAAGGCCGCATAGAAGCTGCACTGGTAAATGACCAGGAAGTGCGGGAAGCTATCTCCATCCTCAAAGACCAGGAACGCTATAAGACCATCCTGAGCGGATCATACGAGATCAAGCTGGTGGATTATGAGCACGAGCTGGTGGATGAAGAATATGTAGAAGAAGAATAAAACAAAAATTATATTCCGGAAGGCGGTAGCGAAAGTTGCCGCCTTTTTTGTTTCCGGTCTTCTGAAGACGAAAAAATTAAAGCCGGGAAATGATTAAATTTGAAGCAGATAATCCGCAATGGCCGATCCCGATCATCCATATTTTTCGATACTGATACCGAGCTGGAATAACCTGGCGTACCTGCGGTGCTGTATCCGCAGCATCCGCGGGAACTCTACCTTTCAGCACGAGATCATTGTTCATGTGAACGAAGGGGACGACGGCACGACAGATTATCTGCGCAGCGAAAATATCCCGTTCACATTTTCGGAAGATAACTCAGGCGTATGCAAAGCATTGAATTCGGCTTACCGGCTGGCGACAAGCGATCTTATCGTGTACATGAACGACGATATGTACGTATGCCCGGGATGGGATGAGGCGTTGCTGAACGCGGTGAAAGAGGCGGGAAACGAGATGTGTTATTTATCGGCCACTATGATCGAGCCGGCGGACACCGGAAATCCCTGCGTGATCGCGCCCGCAGATTTCGGACGTTCGGTGGAGACATTCAGGGAAAAAGAGCTGCTGCAGCGCTTTCCGGAAGTGCCGAAAGCCGACTGGTCCGGCGCTACCTGGCCGCCTTCGCTGGTGCACCGTAGGTTATGGGACGCGGTAGAAGGATACAGCGAAGAGTTCAGCCCGGGATTGTATTCCGATCCCGATTTCTCGATGAAGCTATGGCGGCAGGGAGTGAGGATCTTCAGAGGCGTTGGAAACTCAAGAGTTTATCATTTCCAGTCGAAGTCGCTCAACAGGGTGAAGCTGAACAACGGCAGAAAACAGTTCGCCCGGAAATGGGGCATACCCGCATCGTACTTCAGGCGGCATTTTTTGCGAACCGGCAAACCTTATACAGGACCTTTACCGGAACCTTTGCGGGGACCCGGCTACTGGATGCAGAAATGCAAAGCACTGATGATAAAATAGGATCTTATACATCCTTTTTAGCGGAGCATACAAGAAGCTTTACGCTGTAGTCAGTCAGCCCATGGAATGCAGGGCAACGCGGTTACCTTCACAATCTTCGAATATGGCCATATACCCATACTCATCGTTGATCTTGGTTTTCGGAAGGATCACTTTTCCGCCCAGGTGCAAGATCTTCTGGAGCACCGGCTGAAGATTCGGATTTGCATTGAGATATACGACGGGGCCTTGCTGCCCGGGTTGTATATGCTCGTTCTTTTCGCATAAAGCGCCGCCGACAGTTCCGTTTTCGACCGGGAAGACAGACATTCTCGGATTGTCGGGTAAGTTGAGATCTTGAAGGTGGATTTCCAGGATGGATTCATAAAAATCCTTGGCACGTTTCATATTGACCACGGGAATTTCGAACCATCCGACAGCGTGTCGAAGTCGTTTCATAGTGGGGAGTTTACTGACAAGGTAATAAAATATTTCGAAACTCCAAACGGGATCGTGTGTGCCGTTACGCCAGCATTACTGCGCTGTTAACCTCGTGTAACCCTTTCGTGACACTATCTGCATCACATTGCTTCAGTTTCTGCATTCGGGCGGCGGAAGAAATTTTGTAATTGCGGGCGGCAGGAAAAAGTAACGAAACGGTAACTCCAAAAATTACGATGCCCGCGTCACCTCAGCAGGTTGACGTGCCCGATGATCTCGCCTTCCTTACCGGACACTTCCACGTAACTGATCTTCCATACGTACACTCCGAGCTGGCAGATCTTTTCGCGGTATGTTCCGTCCCAGCCGTTCAGCAGGTTGTCGGAGCGGAAGATCTGTTCGCCCCAGCGGTCGAAGATATGTAATGAAAACGACTGTATGCCCCTGCCGTAAGCGCGGAAAATGTCGTTCATGCCATCGCTGTTGGGCGTAAACGTGTTGGGGACGTAAAGGCTTCCTTCCACATGAATGTAAATGGAATCGGTGTAGCGGCAGCCGTTGGAGTCGATCATCACCACTTTATAACCCATAGATTCCATCGGCGTGGCAACCGGGTCGGGACAAGCCGTGCAGCTCAGGTACATCGCGGGGCTCCATGAATAATTCCCGGATGTGCCGGCAAAAAGCTGGTAGCTGTCGCCAAAATAGATCCACGCGTCCGGCCCGAGATCGACGCCCTGCGACGGATGAAAATCCACGCTCAGCGTATCGTGCACGGAGCAGCCGTTAGCGTCCGTTACCTGTACTACAAAATCGACGGGAGAAACAGGCGTTGCGATCACAGCAGATGCCGAGGGGTTGCTGACCCATGCCGCAGGCGTCCATTGGTAGGACACTCCGCCTGTTACCGACAGCATTACGGAAGAGCCTTCGCAGATCACGGTATCCAGTTCCTGGTACGGCGGACCGGAAGTTGTGAGGTAAACGGAATCGCTTGCGGTGCATCCTCCGGGACTGGTAACGGTTACGCTGTATATTCCCGCCGAGTCTGTCGTGATGGTCGCCGTTGCCTGGCCTGTGCCCCATAAATAAGCAGAGCCGGGGTTTGCCGCGTTCAGCGTGTATTGCGTGCCGTTGCAGAATACATCATCGGGACCGAGATCAACCTGCACTTCCGGGTATACGGTAATGGAAACAGGCTCGGTAAAACAGGCCATTCCGGCGGAATCTCCGATGAGGTTATAGGTGTAGACTACAGGCGAGCCGGTATTGTTCGTAGCGGAGAAAACCGGATTATAGACGTATGGATCGTTGAGATTTGTTGGAGGTGTCCACATATACGAATATCCTGCCGGCGGGCCTGAGGGCGGGCCGATCTGCACCGGCGAGCCGGAACAGATGCTGGTATCGTTCAGCTGAACGCCCGTCAATGAGCAGCAGCTGATGTTTACAGTGGTGTCCAGCTGATATACCGAACAGATCTCGCATTGCGGCACGAACTGCGCGCTGATGTTGAACGAGCCGCAGGAATCTATCTCTGCCTGGGTTCCATCCGCATTCAGCACCGTAACGACTCCCGGCGGCGACCATACCCATTGCCCGCCCACCGTCGGGCTGTTGTAAATAGTTGCGAAAGCGGTTCCGCCACCCGGATACGTGAGCCCGAGAGTAGGGTTAGCCACTTCTTCGATCTTTACATTGTCGATCTGCACTTCGTATTGTCCCCAGTTGATGGCCGGCCCGGAAGGTATGCTCATGTAAGGAAACAGCCAGAGCGAGCTGTAATTTACAGAAGGCGTATAGAGGTAAGTATACGTCTGCCAACTGGTATTTGTAAAGAAGCTGTTGTTGATGATCTCGCTGCCGGGATTAGCTGGAAACGAATAATTGCTATTGCTGGCCTGGATCGAAAAATAGGCGCCGGTTCCACCCATGGCATTGTTGATCACAGTAATGCTATCGATCACACCGGTAGCGGGATTGTTGGAACAGCGCAGGTCTATACAAATGCGGTATGTATGTCCTGCCTGAAAATTGAAGCAGGTATAAATGCCTTCGCCGTTTCCTGAATACGACCACATCCATACGGAGAAGGTGTCCTGGCTGCCGAAGCCGTTGAAAAGGGAAGGAGTGCCGTGCGAAACGTACCAATTTGGAAGGTTGCCTGTATTTACATTGCCCGGCCCGGAGTTATTGGCATATCCTCCGTTCTGGATGCAGTTGGGAGGCGAGGTGCATACCTGCGAAAAGCCGGAAGAAATACAAAGTGTAAAAACTACAATAAGGCAGATGTTTTTCATATTCCGCGCATTTTTACGGATATACCGAGATGATGCCGTTGACGACTTTTTCTTCACCCGAGCAGCTTACAAAATCCACTACGACAAAATAAGTACCCCCCGGCACAAATGCGCTCCCGTCGCCATCGCCGGTCCATTTGGTGCCGATATCGGTGGATGTGAAAACATTCCGTCCCCAGCGGTTGTATATATCCATCCTGAAAGAGAGCGCGCTCTCCAGCTGCTGGATGAAGTATTCGTCGTTTATTCCATCGCCGTTCGGGCTGAATGCATCGGGCAGAGGGACGCCGGAAAGATCGGGGGTTACGATCACTTCGGTGCTGTCGGTTACCGTGCCGCACTCGTTGGTAACGGCTACCCAGTACACGCCTGCTTCGTATGCCGGTACCAGCGTATCCGTGCTTCCGGTAGACCATAGGAATGATGTTCCCGCGTCACTGTTTACGAACAGCGCCGTTGTATCGCCCTGGCAAATGTATGCCGTGTCGAGGCCAAATACAGGTTCGGATGCATCAGTAAGGCTTACGCTGTCGGCGCCTTCACATCCTTCGGCGCTGACGACCGCAACGCTGTACAACCCGCCTGTGTCTGTGCTGAGCGTGCTGTAGGTGCTTCCGTCATTCCAGAGATAGGATGCGCCGGGATTTTCCGCGTCCAGCAGGTATGCGGAACCGGTACAGACCGTGGTATCAGGTCCCAGATCTACATGCGGATCAGGGAAGACGACCACCGTGATCATTTCATTATAACACGACATCCCGTTGGTATCGGCTGTAAGTGTAAACTGGTACGTAAGCGGCGAGTTGCCGTTGTTGACAGCGGTAAAAACGGGATTGTAAACATTCGGGTTGCTGAGGTTACCGGGCGGCGACCACGTATAATTATATCCGGGCAGCGCCGACGACGGCCCCAGTGTGAGAGACTGGCCCGGGCAAACGCTGTCTCCTGCAATTTCAATATTGGGCGGAACACAGCAGCTGATATTGATAGTGGTATCGAAAATATATTCCGAGCAGATATCACAGTTCAGGGGAACGAACTCGGCATGGATCTGGAAGCTGCCGCAGGAATCCACCAGCACTTCCGAAGCATCCGCGTTCTGTGGAATGATCACTCCCGAGGGCGTCCAGTGCCATTCTCCCGCAATGGGTGGCACGCTGTCGATGGTAACGGTAGCTGTGCCTCCGCCGTTGTAAAAGATCGTCATGAACGGATTGGCCACTTCTTCTACCCTGATGTTATCCACCTGCATTTCATACTGTCCCCAGTTGATGGCCGGCCCCGACGGGATGCTCATGTACGGGAACAGCCATAACGACGTATAGTTGATGGCAGGCGTGAAGATATAAGAATATGTCTGCCAGGTGCCGCTGGTAATATAGTTGTTGCTGATGATCTGGCTTCCGGGATTGGAAGGATATGCAAAGTTGTTGTTGCTGGCCTGGATCGAAAAATACGCTCCGGTTCCTCCCATGGCGTTGTTGATCGCGGTAATGCTGTCGATCACTGCCGTGGCGGGATTATTGGCGCAGCGCAGGTCAACGCAGATGCGGTATGTATGCCCGGCCTGGAAATTAAAGCAGCCGTATATGCCTTCGCCGTTTCCCGAGTATGACCACATCCATACGGAGAAAGTGTCCTGGCTGCCGAAGCCGTTGAAAAGGGAAGGAGTGCCATGTGACACGTACCAATCGGGAAGATTTCCGGTATTGACGTTGCCGCCACCGGTGTTTATTACAAAACCCTGGTTCTGAATGCAGTCAGGCGGCGAGGTACATTGAGAGAACAGCGCGGTCCGGTGGAGAAAAAAACATCCTGCAATAAAAAAGAATAATACAAGAGTACCGTGTTTCTTCATCAGTAGTGGGGTTTAATGAGCACACGAAAACAATTTTCCGGTCGAAGCGATACTTCCTCCTGTAAATTGAAATCCTATAATAGGACGCGAACAGAAAGCCAAAGGTTGTATTATCCCTGACTTTTTTCAGGCCTTTATTTTCCGCCGGTAACGGCGGGCAGGTGCGCAATACCGGCCGGATCAGGTGCCGGTGGGCTACGAAAGCTTCCGTTAATTCCTTTTAAATGTGCTGTTAATGAATGTTATACATGTAGCTCTGATTGCTTTGTTTCCGTAACTTTTATCAAACAGTATTACTATGAAATCAGAATTCATGACCAACGATCTGTTAAATGTGAGCTTTGCTCTTTTTCTCGGCGCTGCCATGCTGGGAATTACGATGATGGTGATCATCCTGCAGAAAAGAAAGGCGCCCCGCGGCATTGTTTTCTCTCACGGCGGGCTTGCGCTCACCGCTTTGATATTGCTGATCGTGGCGGCGGTGCAGTACCCGGGTTCCGTTCCGGTGCTGAGCCTTGTATTGTTTCCCATAGCGGCGCTGATCGGGGCTTACATGTTCTTCCGGGATATTACTGCCAAGAAGTTTCCGCGGGCGGTCATGTTCGTGCATGCCTCGTTTGCGGTGATCGCCTTTGCAGCGCTGTTCATTTTTATTTTTGGATGGGGAAGGTAACGGGAAAACGTGATTACTTTTCGTCGTTCGTCTCCAGCATATTTACGTAGTTGAGGTAGCGGAACTCGGCGATCCTGTTCTCTTCCAGCGCTTTTCGTACGGCGCAGCCCGGTTCGTTCAGATGCAGGCAGTTATTGAACCTGCAATGCTGCTTCAGCCGGAAAAGCTCCGGGAAATAATCGGTGATCTCGTATTTATCCATTTCCACCAGGCCGAATTCTTTTATGCCCGGTGTATCTATCACATAACCGCCAAAGCCGAGCGGATGCATCTCTGCGAAAGTGGTGGTATGCGTTCCCTTTTTGAACTTGTGCGAGATCGCGCCGGTCCTCAAGCTCAGTCCGGGATCCACCGCGTTGAGCAGCGAAGATTTTCCCACGCCGGAATGCCCGGTGAAAAGGGTGACCTTGTCTTTCAGCAGTTCGCGCACGAGCTGCACATCCGCCGGATCATTCGCAGAGATCACAAGGCTTTTGTATCCCAGGCTTTCATATACTTCCTTATAGTATTCGATATCGTCGAGCTCTTCCTCGTCCAGCAGGTCCTTCTTGTTGAAGACCACGATGGCAGGAATGGAATATGCTTCAGCGGTAGCCAGTACCCGGTCGATGAACCCGGTAGAGGTACGCGGCATTTTCAGCGAAGCCACGATCACCAGCTGATCGAGGTTGGCTGCAACGATGTGGGTCTGTTTCGACAGGTTAGTGGCTTTACGGATAAGATAATTCTTCCGTTCGCCCACGCCGATGATAAGGCCTTTTTCATCGCCTTCGTCTTCAGAAATGATAACGGTATCGCCGACGGCTACAGGATTGGTATGTTTTAATTCCTCGAGCCTGAGCCGCCCGCCGAGCCTGCATTCTGTAATGCCCGAAGAGGTCATGACCGTATAGAAGCTGCCGGTGGAGCGGAGTACTGTGCCGGTCATGAAATTGGATAAAGTTCGAGTATGACAATAATAAGGCCCGCGCTGGCTACCATCATGTTGCCCAGCATGGAGCCGATGATGCCGTCCGTGAGGCTGGAGCGGCCTTTGAATGCTGCTGTTACCGCAAGGTCTGTAACCAGGCATGCGCCGATCATGCTGCCGCAGAAGATAAGAAGGTCGGATGTGAAATAAATATCGAAAACAAAAAATGCGGTAAGCCCTGCTACGATGATGATATTGGCAATAGCGGCTATCAGCAGCGATATGCCGAAGTTCTTGTATCCGGCGAGCATAAGTGTGCCGGTCTTCACCAGCAGGATCACTACGAATGCCGTTATGGCAAGCGCCAGGTACTCGGGCATGAGCACCATGCTCCAGAATTTGCTGTAAAAATAATCAACACCGGAGGGCCGCATAGCAGGATCGGGATTTTTTGATCACGGTACAAAATAACAAAAGGGAACTATATTAAAAACATTTTCTGTTCCCGGATGTGGATCATGATAGTTCCCTCATCACTGATCGCGTATTTCGGTAACATACATGGAGCCCGCGCTTGTGGGGATATTTTTAAGGTACGTTCCTTTCCTGACGCCTTCGCCGGTACCGTAGCGTTCATTCAGGAATTCGCTGGTAGTGGACTGAGGTGCTTTTTCCGTATGCGTTTGCACCGCCAGAGCCCTTTTGATAAAGGCATCCACTTCCTGCAGCATCAGACCGACGTACTCCATCATTGCTTTGGTCTTTTTTTCGCGCTGCATCAGTTGCTCCTGGTCAAATTTTTTAAGGGCTTCCTGTGCGGTTGTCAGTGCCTGCTTTTTATCTACGGCGGATTTGTCAAAGAAATCTGCGAGCTTGCCCTTTTCCACGGGAGCCTCTGCCACACTTCTTACCATTTTTTCGCCTTCGCTCCTGAAAATATCTATTATACCAGCGCCCGCAGCGCCAAGCGCTTTTATGAATAGTTGCGCGTCTGCTTCTTCCGAAAGAATAGGCTTTAACAGGTTCAATGCGTCGGTTTTTACCCAGATGCCGAGGGTTTCTTTCACTTCCGTCGGCAGCGTATCCTTTCGTTGATTGTTATCCTGCCTGTATCGCATGCTGGGGATGGCAAGGGCATTGGAAGCGTATCTTGCAAATATGGCCACAGCCTGATTAACCGCGGCTGATGCGCCTTTTCCCACTAATCCAAATGCATACCTGACCTTGCGCGCTGTATTTTCAGGTAAAGTGTTCTGGAATACATTCCGGGAATGTTCTGTGTCGAACTTGCTGAACCTGTCTTCCAGCAACGCCCCGATCTCTGCGGGATACAGAGAAATATTCGCCTGATCATAAACTGCGCCTCCGCTTTTCTGGTTCTTTACCACTCCGAAGTTTATGTATTTTCCCGTTATGCTCCATCCTTTTCCCAGGCCCTGGGCAGCGAGCTGTCCGGCTGTTCCGGCTAAGGTGGCATCTTCCGTAAGCCCGCCTGTTATGTCGGTCAGGCTTTTATTTATATCTGCTTTTATCTCGTCGCGTTTTGCGTTTCCTCCGCCGCTTTTCGGGAATACAAAAGGAGGCGTAACAAGCTCAAGGGTATTAAAGGAATCGGATTCGAGCCTCCAGGCGAGGTTGAAATAATCACCTAATTTCAGTGATGCGCCCATCAGCTGATGAGATGGAATGATCTCGTCTTTTGTATAGTCTGCATGCGGTGCTTTGAAGGATGCAAATTCAAACTCGAATCCTGCGCTTTGCAGGCCGTCCATGCTTGTAAGCCCCAATTGAAATTTATCCTGCGCGTTCATAAATCCTGGCAGGTCCTCTCTTTCCATCACCTGCTCAATAGATAGTTCCGGAAGCGGGCCCGCCGGGGCCTTCAGCTTTTCGCTTATATCCAGCTTCAGGTTCCTGAAATCATGATATTTCTGATCGGTCGCATTCAGGCCAAGTAATACGCTATACAAGTGTTTACCGTTTGCTTCCGGAAAGGTTGATCGCAAAGCATGAAAAGCTACTTCCGCATCGGGGTATTCGATCTGATCTTTTGTAGCTGTTATTTTCCGCTGAACGACCGGGCTCTGAACATCTGTATTTTTCTTCTGCTGGATACTGTTGATGCGATCTGTCAGCGCGGCCGTTTCAGGACGAAGGTCTGTAAAGCCCGAATTCCCCTGGGCAACCGCAGATGCCTGCGGAAGCTGTGTCTGGGCTGGTTTTGGTACTTGCTGCCTCATAGCGGGTTGGTAACAATGTATAAAAAATAATCCAGGATACCGTTTGCAAACAAATAAAAAACTGCCCCGCCTGAACGGGACAGTTCTTTATCAGCATATCCTGAAAATTATTCTTTGATCACAGCGGTGCTGAACACTTTTCCGTCAGCGCTTACGAGCTTGAGGAAATAAGTTCCGGCAGGCTGATCTTCGATATTCACACGCCAGTTGCGCGTAGTATTATACTGCTCGCTACGGATCACTTTTCCGTTGATGTCCATGATCTGCAGCGTTCCGCTTGTGATATCCTTATCGCAGGTGATCATGTAAGTACCTGTTCCGGGATTAGGCTGTACGCTGAACTGCTGACGTGTATCGACAGGACGTTCCTTCAGGCTTTCGTCCATGATGAACGGATCAAGCGATTTTTTTACCGGTATAGGCTCAGGCCCGCCTAACTGCCGGCCTATATAGATCTCCTGGCAAACCTGCTTGGAGCAGCAGCGGCCGTCTTTGTCGATATAGAATACAGTTACGCAGACATTGTACCATCCGGGGCCGGCGTAAGCGTGACTTACCGGGCTGCCGGTTCCTGTAGTGCCGTCACCGAAATCCCAGAGGTAAGCGTACAGGTACGGGCCGCCGTTCGTCGCGGTAAATGTGGCGGTGTAACCGACTGTCTGCACATCCACCTTCAGGTCTTCGATCAGCGACTCGCACGGATCGCATGGCTCCACGCGTATTTCTTTCGTGAATGTCTTATAGCAGCATTCCGTTCCGTTGGTCACCCACATGTTCAGCGTTACCACGTACGTGCCGGGATTTGCGTAGTAATGTTCAGGCGCCCAGTCGGTGGAAGTTGTGCCGTCTCCGAAGTCCCACTGCGTCATCAGCACAGTCAGCGAAGAGTTCACGTAGCTTACATTATTGAAGATTATTTTGCAGTTTTTCTGCTCCCATTCAAACTTCGGCTCGAAGTCGCAGGGATCGGCCTGTGTCACATCGGTGATCACCACATTGCGGAACGCCAGCTCTACCTGGGGCAGGGTGGACGATTCAGGATAAAACCATAGCTGCGACCAGTTATTGGTCGGCGTATAGTACACGGTGTACGTATTGTACACGCCGCTGCCGCTTCCGGTGGTCGCCCAGTTCTGATCGAGTATCGTTTCGTAGCTTCCGGCAGGCAACACGGGAATAGGTTCTCCGTTGGAGCTTACGCCGCCCGGGCTGAGAGCATTGGTAGCCTGCAGCCAGAAACGCGCAGACGGGTTTGCGGCCGTACCGTCGTGCGTATTGGTGCTTGCTTCGAATGTGATGCAGTACGTTCTTCCGGCAATAAAATTATGGCCCATGTACACGCCTTCGCCCATGTTGTAGTAAGACCATATCCACATGCCGTTCGGCGGACCGATGATGGGCGTGGGCGATCCGTGCGATACGGCCCAGTTGGTAAGGCACGCGTTAATGGTAGGCGTTGTTACGGCGCATCCGTTATCCAGCAGCATATCGCCGTTGTATGCGATGTTGGTGCCCGGACATTGTGCATTGAGGTTAAGCGGGAGAGCAGCAAAGCTCATGCTGGCAGCCATTATAAGGCCAGCCCACTTCTTTCGGAGCAGGTTTTTCATATTAATTAGAATTGGTTTAAACCGAATGTAGAAAGGAGAAAATTAATTACCTAACGATTTTACAGAAAGGAATAAAAAATATTTTAAGATTACGCAATCCGTTGACAGACAGAGAGAAGTAGCCATCCGTATTTTTACGGATGGCAGGATTTTTCTCATGGTCAGACTGCTTTTTTCAACGATCCGAGCTGCGCTTCTATCGCTTTTATCTTCGATTCCGCGTCTTCTTTTTTCTTCTGCTCGGCAGCTACGACTTCCGGTTTGGCGTTGGCCACAAATCTTTCATTGCCCAGCTTTACCATCACCGATTTCAGGAAACCGCGGTTGTACTCAAGCTCCTTGCTGAGGCGCTCGATCTCCGCTGTCACGTCGATGCTTTCGGAAAACGGGATGAAGAACTCGAACTGCTTTACGCGGAATGAATAGCTATTCTCGATCTTTTCTTCGCTCACGCTGAAGTTTTCAAGATTGCAGAGCTTAACGATCAGCTCGTCGAAGCGCGGATCTTTATCTTCTGCGGAAGCGCGGAGGTACAGATCGATCTTTTCTTTCTGTGGAATATTCTTGCTCTTCCTGTAGTTCCGCACCTGCGTGATGATCTCTTCCGCCACGGGGAATGCGGTAAGATACCCCGCGTTATATTTTTCAGGCTTCGGATAAGCGCCCACGATGATGCAGTCTTTTTCCGCTCGCTCGCTTACCAGGTGCCATATCTCTTCGGTAATGAACGGCATGAACGGATGCATGATCTTCAGCAGGTTTTCGAAGAACCCGATCGTGGCGTCGTATGTTTTTTTGTCGATGGGCTGTCCGTATTCCGGCTTGATCATTTCCAGGTACCAGGAGCAGAAGTCATCCCATACCAGCTTGTAGATCGTCATCAGCGCATCGCTGATCCGGAATTTTTCGTAATGCTGGTTCAGCTGCTCCAGCTCATGGCTGAAGCGCGCGTGAAACCATTCAACGGCAGTTTTGTTTCCTGCCGGCTGCTCTTTTTCGGCGTCGGTATTCCAGCCTTTTACGAGGCGGAAAGCGTTCCATATCTTGTTGGCGAAGTTCCGTCCCTGCTCGCACAATCCTTCGTCGAACAGAAGGTCGTTCCCGGCAGGAGAGGAGAACAGCATTCCCACGCGTACGCCGTCCGCGCTGTATTTGGCGATGAGGTCCAGCGGATCGGGCGAGTTGCCGAGCGATTTCGACATTTTCTGTCCGAGCTTGTCGCGTACGATCCCCGTAAGATATACGTCGTTGAACGGCTTTTCGTCCATGTACTCGTACCCGGCTATGATCATCCGGGCCACCCAGAAGAAAAGGATCTCGGGCGCAGTTACCAGCACGTTGGTAGGATAGAAATACCGCAGCGTATCGTTCGGATCGATCTTGCCGGTCGATGCTTTGTAATCGTTGAATCCTTTGAACACTTCGATCGGCCAGAGCCACGAGGACGCCCAGGTGTCCAGCACGTCTTCGTCCTGGCGCAGCGTAGGCTTTATCTCCTGCGCTTCGTGCCGCACGCGCTCCGGGTCGTGCTCGTCGGGATGCAGTCGATGATAGGCCGCCTGTATACTGGCTTCTTCCAGCGTTTCGGCTACGTAATAATTTCCCTCGCTGTCGTACCATGCAGGGATACGGTGGCCCCACCAGAGCTGGCGCGAGATGCACCAGTCCTTTACATTTTCCATCCAGTGGCGGTAGGTGTTCTTGAATTTCGCGGGATGGAGCTTCACTTCGTCTTCTTCCACTGCGGCAAGCGCGCGGCGCGAGATCTCTTTCATCTTGATGAACCACTGCAGCGAAAGCTTCGGCTCCACTACGGTATTGGTCCTTTCGGAGCGGCCGATGCGCGTGATGAACTCTTCTTTTCCCACCAGCAATCCGGCTTCCTGCAGCTTTACGATCACCAGGTCGCGCACTTCGAAGCGGTCCTTGCCAATAAATTCGGGGATCTCGCATTTCTCGTTCAGCGTGCCGTCCGGGTTGATGGTGTCGATCACCTGCAGCTCGTGGCGCAGCCCGATCTCGTAGTCGTTCGGATCGTGCGCGGGAGTTACTTTCAGGCAGCCGGTACCGAAATCTTTCTCTACATAATCGTCGGCGATGATCGGTATCTCGCGGTTGATGAACGGCACCAGCGCTTTTTTACCGACCAGGTGGCGGTATCGCTCGTCCGTGGGGTTCACGGCAATGGCCGTATCGCCCATGATGGTCTCGGGACGCTGCGTGGCGATGATCACGTATTCGTCGCTGTCCTTCATTTTATATTTTACCGAGTACAGGAATGATTTTTCCCCGTCCTCGTTATAGATCACTTCTTCGTTGGAGAGCGCGGTCTTCGCTTCGCAGTCCCAGTTGATCATTCGCAGCCCGCGGTAGATGTATCCTTTGCGGTACAGGTCTACGAATGTGCGGATCACTGCGTCGTAATAATCTTTATCGAGCGTGAAAGTGGTGCGTTCCCAGTCGCAGGATGCGCCCAGCTTTTTCAATTGTTCCAGGATGATTCCGCCGTGCTTGCGGGTCCATTCCCACGCATGCTCCAGGAATTCCTCGCGGCTGAGGTCGGCCTTGCGGATGCCCTGCTGCCGCAGCAACTGCACTACTTTCGCTTCGGTGGCGATGGAAGCGTGGTCGGTGCCGGGAACCCAGCACGCGTTCTTGCCTTCCATACGCGCCTTGCGGATCAGCACGTCCTGTATGGTGTTGTTCAGCATATGGCCCATGTGCAGCACGCCGGTCACATTCGGCGGAGGTATCACGATAGAATACGGTACCTTCCGGCTGTCCGGCTCGGCATGAAAAAAGCCGTTCTCCATCCAGTGCTGATACCACTTGTCTTCTACGCTCGTGGGGTCGTATGTCTTCGCGATTTCCATAATATATTCTATGCTGTAAAGGAATGCAAAAGTAGCAATTTCAGGCGATTTTGTTAAGGAGAGGTTAAAGATTTGGCGTGCGCTTCGGAGCGTATTTATCTTCGTTCGGAATTTGATAAAGCGGGAAGAACAACAGGCATTCCGAAGCGCAGGCAGAAAGGCGGGGGAGCGGTTTGGCACTGACTTTGTTAATGTTGAGTTAAAAGATTTTCATTCCTTATATTTATGTATAATTTTAACCTCGTAAACTCTAAAATGACTATGAAGAAAGTTTTTAACCAATTAATGCTCGTTTGCTTCCTCGTGGTGGGAGCAGGACTTACCGCCAGCGCTCAGAAGGCGATGGGCCCCGAATTCGCCGCCGACAACATGACCGTTGATTTCGGCGAAGTGGATGCTTCCAAAGATGGCGGCGTCCGTGTTTTCAAGTTCAAGAACACCGGAAGCGAGCCCCTGATGATCACCAACGCGCAGGGTTCCTGCGGCTGCACCACTCCCGACTGGCCGAAAGAGCCGATCCGTCCCGGAGGCACCGGCGAGATCAAGATCAAGTACGATATTACCCGTAAGGGAGCTATCAATAAGACCGTAAGCATCACCACCAACGAAGTGGAAGGTAAAGATGCCAACGGCAACCCCATCTATAAGACACACACGGTGTCTGTAAAAGGGAATGTGCTGTAGGGCTGTTAAAGATTTGTTAACGCCTGCAGCCGCAAAAAGAAATCTGTATTTTTGAAAACTGTAAGATAAATTGTATGAAAAAAGTATTGATCACGCTTAATCTGATGTGCTTCCTGATCGTGGCAGGAGTGTTTTCTACCTTCGCACAAACCAAATCCGGTCCGGTGCTTACTGCCGACAACATGACCGTTGATTTCGGCGAGGTAGCTTACAAGGGTGACGGTGTACGCGATTTCCATTTCAAGAACACCGGCAACGAGCCCCTGATGATCACCAACGCAAAAGGATCCTGCGGATGTACCGTTCCCGAGTGGCCGAAAGAGCCGATTCGTCCCGGACAATCCGGAGTGATCAAGATCAAGTATGATACTTCGCGTTCCGGCCCTATCGCCAAGACCGTTACTGTTACCACCAACGAAGTGGAAAGCAAAGACGCTAACGGAAACCCGGTATACAAGACCTATACCGTGCAGGTGAAAGGCTCCGTGAAGCAGGCGCCCACAACGGATGGTGTTCCTACAAAGACCATCACCGGCGCACCGACTGAGTAATCGTCTTCCATCTTTCATAATTGTTAATTTTGTACCCTCCGGTAGTAATGCCGGAGGGTTTTTTTATTGTTCCGGGTGTGAAGCATGAAGCCTTTGCCTTATCTTAGCAGCCTTAATTGAAAACTATATGCCATCGATCTCTCAGAAAGGACAGAAAATGCCGGCTTCGCCCATCCGCAGGCTGGTACCGTACGCCGAAGAAGCCCGGCGCAAAGGAAGGATCGTTTATCATCTCAATATAGGGCAGCCCGATATCGAAACGCCGCAGGTGGCGCTGGAAGCCATTCAGAACTACAGCTCCAAAGTGGTTGAGTACAGCCACTCGGCCGGGTACGAGCATTACCGCAAAAAGCTGGCGCAGTATTACCGTAATCTCAACATCGAAGTAACGTACGAAGATATCATTATCACCAACGGCGGTTCCGAAGCGCTGCTGTTCGGCATCATGAGCTGTCTCGACGAGGGCGACGAGATCATCGTTCCCGAGCCGTTCTACGCCAACTACAACAGCTTCGCGCTGGCTGCGGGCGCTATTATCAAGCCGATCACCGCGAGCATTGAGAACGGCTTCGCGCTTCCGCCCATCGCTGAGTTCGAAAAGCGCATCACGCCACGCACAAAAGCCATTCTCATCTGCAATCCATCCAATCCCACCGGGTACCTGTACACGCGGGAGGAGCTGGAAGTGCTTGGCGGACTGGTGAAGAAGCACAACCTTTTCCTGTTTGCCGACGAAGTGTACCGCGAGTTCGTGTACGACGGCCGCAAACATTATTCTACGTTTTATCTCGAAGGCATCGAAGATCATCTCATCATGGTCGACTCCGTATCGAAGCGCTACAGCATGTGCGGAGCCCGCATCGGCGCGCTGGTGACCCGCAACCGGGAAGTATACAGCACAGTGCTTAAGTTTGCGCAGGCGCGTCTTAGCCCGCCCACATTCGGACAGATCGCCAGCGAAGCGGCCCTCAACACACCGAAAGAATATTTCGACCGGGTGGTGGAAGAATACACGCATCGCCGCGATGTAATGATCAGCCTGCTAAATGCGATCCCCGGGGTGAAATGCCCTGCGCCGGGCGGAGCTTTCTACGCGGTGGCCCAGCTCCCTGTGGCAGACGCCGACGATTTTTGCCAGTGGATGCTCAGCGATTTCGAATATGAGAACCAGACCGTGATGATGGCTCCCGCTTCGGGATTCTACGCCACTCCCGGCCTGGGGAAGAACGAAGTACGTATCGCTTATGTGCTGAAGGAAGAATCACTGCGCAAGGCTATCGAATGCCTGGCGAAAGGCCTTGAAGCATACAAGGAAGCGAAGAAGACCGTGGCGCAGATGACGGCGTAGTACGCCCGAAATACCTAGCCTTACTTTCTATTTAAACTATTGCGACCTTACGAGGCTAGGATCCATATGCTCTTTTTTGTGATAATCTACTAATTGTTGTGTAATTAGTAGATTTTGGAGGTTATGATTTCAGATTGATCAGAAACGGGAATATGAACGAACGGCAGGCTGAAATAATAAACGAGCCTGATAAGATGCTTAGCATAACCGAGATACGGTCGCAATTCGGAACGGCCTACCAGACGGCCGCACCGATCTGCTGGGCCTGGTTTCGGACGGATATCTCGAGAGTAGATTTATCGGGAAGAAAATGGTCTTTTTCAGATCGGGCGCTTTTGATGAAATGATCAGGAGAATGTATGCGATCTGACCGCTAAGCTTACTGATCGGCCTTCGCTTTTATAAAGCTCACCGCCATCCGCAGCTCTCCGAAGGTGAATTTCCCTTTCGTTTTGCTCATCAGCTCGCCCAGCTTTATATTGGCGTCCGCGCCGATCGCCGCCACTATTTCCCCGCTTTTTGCAGCGTCCATGATGTCGGTAATTTCCAGCTTTTTTTCCGCTATCGCCTGGGCCAGGTGCCCTTCTATGGTTGTAACGGCCATATCCCGCGCGCGGGCTGTCTCCGGTATGCTTTTGCACTGCAGGTAAATTTCCAGCGTTATGTCGCGCGTATTCTTTTTCGCCAGGCGGCTCACTTCTTTTTCCTCCACCTGCTCGCGTACCTTCTTCGGCCCGGTGTATACCTCCTCGTTCCTGATGCGGATGCCGTACATCTGCTCTATCTTCTTCTCGATAAGATGCGAGATCATCAGTATCTCGCCGCTGATCTTTTTTGTTTTTTTCTGCTTGTACAGCTCGCGGTAGTAATCATCTATTTCGTCCACCAGCGGGCGGTAGCATTCGCCGGCAAACCAGGCGATGGCTTTTGCCGTGCGCTCCTTCAACAGGTCAGGCAGCTCTGCAGGGCTTGCTGTGCGCGATATGTTGTCGATCTGCAGATGAAAGCGCGAAGCGGTATCGATAAAAGAATTGTTCCGGTTGATCCACTCCATGATCTTTGTGATCACTTCTATCTTTTTTTCCGAAGGCTTTTTTTCCAGCCGTTCTATCACTTCTTCCATGCGGTTGTGCACGCTGCGGAAGTCGAATATTTTTTTGAGATAAGTGGCGATATAAGCTGTCTTTTCATTTTCCAGCAGCCCGGGCACATCGTTGTGCACCGATTCGCGGAGGAAGCGCAGTACGCCCGGATCGATCATTACCTGGCTGCCCCTGAGCGGAGAGCTCAGTATCATGCCCCCGAGGCTGGTGCAGCGGCTCAGCGCCACATATACCTGCCCGGATGCAAATGAAGCGCCGGCATCTATCACCGCTTTTTCAAATGTAAGTCCCTGGCTTTTGTGCACGGTAATGGCCCATGCCAGCCGCAGCGGGAACTGGCTGTACGAGCCCAGCTCATTTTCCTCGATGGTCTCATTTTCCTTGTTGAACGAGTAGCGGATGTTCCGCCAGGTCTCGCGCTCCAGCTCTATCGTTTCGCGTCCGCATTCTATGGTCACAGTATCGGGGCCCATCATTTTCACCACGCCGAGCTTTCCGTTGAAATATCTTTTTTCAGGAGTGGTGTCGTTCTTAATGAACATTACCCGCGCGCCGGGCTTGAGGCGGAGCGTCTCGTCGCAGGGATAGCTCCATTCCTGGAAGTCGCCGCTGATCCGCGCCGTAAATGATTTCAGGTTCCCGGGCAGCTCTTCGAGCTTGCGGTTGTTGATGTCGTCGGCTTTCCGGTTGTGCGTGGTCAGCACGATGTAATCGTCGGGAATGGCGCTGTCGTTGCGGTAGCGGCTGTTCAGCACCGCGTAATCTTCTTCGGTGGCTTCATTGTTGCGGATGTTGTTCAGCACGCCGATATATTTCTCGTCGCTCTGGCGGTAGATCTTGTCCAGCTCGATCTGCAGCGGCAGGTTGCCGGCAAATACCTGCGCGTCGAAGAAGAATGGGCTTTTATAGAAATTACGGAGGATATTCCATTCCGGTTCCTTTGCCACAGGCGGAAGCTGGTAGAGGTCGCCTACCATCAGGAGCTGTACACCGCCAAACGGCAGGGTGCTTCTGCGTATGCTTTTCAGCACGTTGTTTATCGCGTCCATCATATCGGCGCGGCACATGCTTATCTCGTCGATGATGATCATGTCCAGGTTCCTGATCAGCTCTATTTTTTCTTTCCGGTAGCGCGTATGGTGATGGAGATCGCGGATGTTGTAGCAGAGATTGTAATCTACTTCCTCGTGCGTGGGAACGAAGACCCGCGTGGGAAGCGTGAAGAACGAATGCATGGTGACCCCGCCGACGTTGATGGCCGCGATGCCGGTAGGGGCGAGGATCACATAGCTTTTGGCCGTGGCGCTGATGATCTCGCGCAGAAGCGTGGTCTTGCCGCTTCCCGCTTTGCCGGTCAGAAATATGGAATGATGGGTGTGCTCGGTAAATTCCCTCGCAAGCTGGTACGGATCCATGGAAGTAAAAGTAAAAAATAAAGCTGTTCGTATCGCGCGGTTCCCGTGGTTTTATTAGCTGAAATACGCATACCATGCGGGAAAGCGATAGTTTTGCCCAATAAAAAAGCCCCGGCATTGCTGCGGGGGCTTCGCTTATTTTGCTAAGGTCATCAGGCTTTTACCGGCTCGGCCAGTATGATGACTTTGTTGCGCAGCATTTCGATCACACCGCTGTTGATCTCGACAAACTCTGTGCTGTTATCGGTCACGATCTTGATCTTTCCTTTTTTCAGTGTGGAAATGATCGGGGCGTGGTTCTCCATGATCTCGAAGGAGCCGTCTGTACCGGGCAGTTGCACCAGCTTTGCCGTACCTTCGAACAGGGTCTTATCGGGTGTGATGATCTCTACGTTCATTTTTTAATAGTATTGAGATGTAAGTATTGAGTATTGAGACGTCTCGCATCTCGTATCTGATATCTCACATCTGTTTTTATTTCGCTTCAGCCAGCATTTTTTCTCCGGCGGCGATCACGTCTTCGATGGTTCCTTTCAGGTTGAAGGCTGCTTCCGGGTACTGATCCACCTGGCCTTCCATGATCATGTTGAAACCTTTGATGGTGTCTTCGATGCCTACGAATACGCCGGGAATGCCGGTGAACTGCTCGGCAACGTGGAACGGCTGGGAAAGGAAGCGCTGTACGCGGCGTGCGCGGTGCACGATCAGCTTATCTTCTTCGCTCAGCTCGTCCATACCGAGGATGGCGATGATATCCTGGAGCTCTTTGTATCGCTGAAGTATCATTTTCACGCGTTGAGCGCAACGGTAGTGAGCTTCGCCCACGATGTCGGCGGAAAGGATACGCGATGTGGAATCCAGCGGATCCACGGCAGGGTAGATACCGAGCTCGGCGATCTTACGGCTGAGTACCGTCGTTGCGTCAAGGTGAGAGAATGTTGTTGCGGGAGCAGGATCGGTAAGGTCATCCGCCGGTACGTACACTGCCTGTACCGAAGTGATCGAACCGTTCTTGGTAGATGTGATACGCTCCTGCATCAGTCCCATTTCTGTAGCCAGCGTAGGCTGGTAACCTACCGCCGATGGCATACGTCCCAGAAGGGCTGATACCTCGGAACCGGCTTGTGTGAAACGGAAGATATTATCGATGAAGAACAGGATGTCGCGACCGCCGCCGGAGGTTCCGTCACCATCGCGGAAATATTCTGCGATAGACAGACCGCTCAGGGCTACGCGTGCACGTGCTCCCGGAGGCTCGTTCATCTGTCCGAATACGAAGGTGGCCTTCGATTCTTTCAGCTCTTCTGCGTCTACTTTGCTCAGGTCCCATCCGCCTTCTTCCATGGAATGCTTGAAAGCGTCGCCGTACTTAAGAATACCTGCCTCGATCATCTCGCGCATCAGGTCATTTCCTTCGCGGGTACGCTCGCCTACACCGGCAAATACGGAAAGACCTCCGTGGCCTTTGGCGATGTTGTTGATGAGCTCCTGGATCAGTACGGTCTTACCTACACCGGCACCACCGAACAACCCGATCTTACCGCCTTTGGAGTATGGCTCGATAAGGTCGATGACCTTGATACCGGTAAAAAGCACTTCCTGGGAAGTGGAGAGATCTTCGAATCTTGGCGGCTGACGGTGGATACCGTAACCTTTGGCGCTACTTACCTGGGGCAGCCCGTCGATGGCTTGTCCCACCACGTTAAAGAGGCGGCCTTTTATTTCTTCACCGATGGGCATGGTGATAGGGCGTCCTGTGCTGGTCACGTTCATCCCGCGGCGCAGTCCGTCGGTGGAGTCCATAGAGATGCAGCGTACAGTGTTTTCACCGATATCCTGCTGGCATTCGATGATCAGCCTGTCGCCGTTATCCCTGTGTATTTCAAGGGCATCCAGGATCTTTGGAATGTGATCCTCCTGGTCAAAACGAACGTCGATTACTGGCCCGATGATCTGAACAATTTTTCCTGTAGCTACTGCCATGTTGAAGAAATTATAATATGATTATCAAATGAAAATGCGTGAAATTCGCCGCAAAATTATAAAGAATTCCATACTAAACGGCTTTCGGGGCGTTTTTTGTTGCTGAATTATGAACACGAAACCGTAGAAAACTGCCTGCCGGGCCGTGGGGAAACCTGTATTCCCCTGCGCTGCGATCGGCTTCTGACGATTAAATCACTACATTTGTGGTATGAAGATCTACGAAGGGTTGGATAGACCGCTTGAAATCACGCATGCCGTGATCACAGCCGGTACATTTGACGGGGTGCACGTGGGGCATCGTAAGATCATCAGCCGGGTGAACGAAGCTGCCAGGGAAATCGGGGGAGAATCGGTACTCATGACGTTCGAGCCACACCCGAGGCTGGTATTGTTCCCGGATGATAACGGACTGAAGCTTCTTACCACGCTCCGCGAAAAGATCGGGCTCCTGGAAAAAACAGGGCTGCAGCACCTGGTCATTATACCGTTCACACGTGAATTTTCAAGGCTTACATCGCTCGATTACGTGCGGGATATACTCGTGGACAAGCTGCGGGTGAGGCGTCTCGTGATCGGATACGACCACCAGTTCGGCCGGAACCGCGAAGGCAATATCGCCCAGCTCCGCGAATATGCGCCGCAGTTCGATTTTGATGTGGAGGAAATACCTGCACAGGATATTGAGGATGTGAAGGTTAGTTCAACCAAGATCCGCCATGCCCTGCAATCCGGCGATATCCGGTCGGCAAATACATTCCTCACGTACCCGTATATGCTTACGGGAACCGTGGTGCACGGCGACAAGCGCGGCCGTACCATCGGTTTTCCCACCGCAAATGTCAGTGTTTCCGATTCTTTGAAGCTGATCCCGGCAAACGGGGTCTATGCCGTATACGTGGAAGCGGACAATAAAAAAAGGGAAGGCATGTTAAATATAGGGTTCCGTCCGACGGTGGACGGCCTGCATCATATGATCGAAGCGCACATCCTGGATTACGACGGAGATCTCTATGGAAAGGAGATCAGGATCTGGTTCAAGGACCGGATCCGCGACGAACGGAAGTTCGATGGGATCGATGCGCTTAAAAATCAGTTGGCACATGATGCCGTAACCGCCAAACAATTGCTAGGCAGTCTGGTATGAAAAGATATTTACGAACGCTACTGTTTCTCATATTTTCTGTTTCGGGGATATCTTCGCTGATGGCCCAGTACACTTCAGAAGAGGGGACCTACACCGACCTGAAGATCGCTATCGAAAACAAAAGCAAGGTAAAGCACCTTAATCTCAGCGGCCAGAAGCTCAAAAAAGTGCCTAAGGAAGTATTTGAGTTCTACAACCTGGAAACGCTGGACATCAGCAGGAACAAGATCGAAAAATTTCCTGTGGAGCTTACAAAGATGAAAAAGCTTACCGAGATCGATTTCTCAGCCAACAAGCTCGACGAGCTTCCCAAAGAAATAGGGGAAATGAAACGGCTGCAGAAGATCAATCTTTTCCGCAACAAGATATGGAAGATACCGCCGGAGCTGGGGAACCTGGTAAAGCTGGAATACCTTAACCTGAGCGGTAACCCTATCTTCCGCCTGCCGGACGAGCTGAAGAACTGCACAAGCCTCCGGTTCATGGATCTGCGCAACACCGACATGACCGAAGCGGATCGTAATGCCGTAAAAGATAGTTTTCCCGGCGTGGAGATATATTTTACAGGTGGATGTAATTGCGGACCGAACAATTAATTAAAAATTTAAAATGAAAAATTAAAAAGGCCGTACAATGTGCGTACAGCCTTTTTAATTTTTTACAGAGTGATGGCTATTGCGTTAGCACCATTTTATAGCTGCTCACAACCATGCCGTCGGTTATCATCGAATAGGTATACGTTCCGGAATTGAGCTCGCCCGCTTCGATCACGATACGTCCTTCGCCTTTCTGGCGGAGAGGAACGGTCTTGATGAGCACGCCGTTCATATCATAGATCACGAGGCTGGCGTCCGTTACGCTTTCCGGCAGGAAGTAGCGGATCACGGTGCTGCGGTTGAAGGGGTTCGGGGCATTCTGGTCGAGACGCGCGGCTACAGATAATTCCACAGTTTCCGAATGCGCTTCGCGCAGCTGCAGCAGCTCGGTCTTCAGCTCTTCGATCTCTTTCTGCTGCTCTTTCATTCCTTCGATAAGCAGAGGTATCAGCGCCACATAATTCACCGCTTCGAATTCTACTTTCTCGGTCACTACATTTCCTTCATCGTCGAATCTTTCCGGCTGAACGGATTTTTTTACCAGCGTAGGCAGCACTTCTTTTACTTCCTGGCTGATGAGCCCGTACTGCCTGCCTTCGGGAAGGTTCATCCCCGGAAATTCCGACGTTCTGAAATCATAGGTGTAAGCGTTCAGCCGGTTGAGAATGCTCATCGCATCGCCGATCTCTTCGATGTTCTGCTTGAGCTTTTTGTCGGAAGAGAAATAGGCTCCCGCAGCATACACATCACCCGAAAAATATCCAGCCCAGCCCAGCCCGGAAGCCACATCGCCCCATACGCCGTACGTGCCCAAAGTACCGCTTGTAGCCTGTCCCCATATTCCTACGGAATACTGTCCGCCCTGGCCGTCGCCATGCACGCCTACGCCTTTGTTGGAGCCGAGCGGTCCGCCCAGTCCCCACACGCCGATCGCTTCCACGGGATTCGGTCCGCCGGAAGTGTGGAAGCCGGCGAGGCCGTATGTGCCTACATGCAATCCTTCGAGATATCCGCCTGCGCCGTTTACGCCGGGCGCCCAGGTTGCCAGAGCATTGCCCGTGGCCGAGTACGAAGAAAGGCTGGCGCCGGTAAGTGCGCCGCCGTTAACAAGAAGCGAGGTGGAAAACCTTCCGTTCCCGTTCACGTCAAAATTGTACGCGGGCGTGTTTGTACGAACGCCGATGTCGCCATTGTCGGCAAGGAAAAGATAATAGTTGCCCGCATTCGGCGAGCCGAACGGTTTCCAGAAGTTGAGGCCGGAATTGGCCATGTACTCGATCCCCCATTGCTCGATCCCCGAGCCGTCGGCATTGGCGCTTCCGAAAAGGATCATTGGTCCGCCATAACCGGGAACCGTGCCGGAGATCTTTATCGCTCCATTGTGCACGTGGAGACGTTGTGAAGGAGCCAGTGTACCGATGCCGATGTTGCCGTTGGCGCAGATCCGCATCCGCTCGATGCCCCCGATGTTGTTATCGACGCGGAATTTCAGGCCTTCGGTCGGATTGGCGCATCGCACGTCGATAAATCCTCCCGGCACGCTGCCTGTAGGGAGATAGAACATGCGCATCCCGTTCTGGCCCGAGCCGGTGATGCCGCCAAAATAAAGATTGCCATTTGCTCCGCTGGCGTAATCCAGGATGACGTTACCGCCGGAAACCTGTAACATTTGTGTAGGAGCTACCGTGGTGCCGATCCCTACGCGTCCTGACCGGTAAATGTCGCCTGTAGTGTTGGCAGCTCCGTTCCATTCCTGGGCTGTTGCTGTTCCGCCGATGCAAAGGAGTACGGTGAAGCCTGCTGTCAAGTGCAATAATTTTTTCATGGGAGTGTAAGATTGGTCATACCTACTCTGTTGAGCGCTTTTCGGTTTCCGCGCAGCACATCGCAATAAAGGAAGTAAGCGCGATGTACCACTAATGTAGAGCTTCGCTATGTAAACGGGCCATCCGGTTTTTTACGGATTTACATCCGGAAAATTCCGTAAAAAAGAAAACAGCGGCAGGATCATTCCACCGCTGTCTTCAATAAGATATCCGCGTATCAGAACCCGCCTTTCTTTTCGAAGCGGAGCGTGATCCCTCCCAGCACGTTGATGCCCGCCTGCGGGTAGTACCAGTTTTCGGTGGTCATCTCTCCGCCTGAAGTATAGCTGAATGAATAGCCGTTCGGTTCGTACATCCGGTGCGTAAAATTGTTCACCATAAGGTTGAGCCCGATCTCGAAAAGCCCTTTCACCGGGATGTTGTAACGGATCCGGAAATCGTTGACGAAATACGGATCGAGGCTGCGGCTCACCTGCGACGTGTTGTCGAGGAACTGGCGGCTCACGTATTTTCCCGTGATGTCCATCTCCAGGCGTTTCACCGGTGAGTAGGAAAGTGTAAAACCTGCCACGATGTCGGGGGAAAATGAAATGTCCGTAGTGCCGCGCTGGATCGCATCCTGCATGCCGGTATCGTAGTTGTCTGTATATTCAACAAAGTTGTCGATCTTGTTTTTACTGAACGTAAAGTTAGCGGCGAAGCGAAGATTCTTCAGGATGTTTACGGCTCCGTCGATCTCAATTCCCACACGGTAGCTGCTCGCGGCATTGGTGCGCGTATATGCTCCCACATCGTTCAGCCTTCCGGTCTGCACGAGCTGGTTGGTGTAATCCATCCAGAAAATATTTGCTGCTATGGTGAAGATCTTGTGGCGGTGCTGGTAACCGATCTCGAGATCGCGCAGGGTTTCGTGCACCGGCTTTTGCGCGGAAGAAGTTTCGTAGTCCACACGGTTGGGCTCTTTGCTGGCCATTCCGAAATACGCGAAGAAGCGGTTGCTCGGATTAAGATCGTACGTGATCCCGCCTTTCGGATTGAAGAAATTAAAGATATCGTGCACCACAATTGCGCTATTGCCCGGAAACCCATCGATGCGGTAGTCGACGCGACGGTACTGAAGATCTACAAAAATGCTGAGCTGCTTTATGATGCTGAATTCCACCTTCGCGTACACGTTCATATCCATTTTCGAAGCGTGGCGCAGGTAGTACTCGTCGTCCGGCTGCGTGCCGCCTGCGTATTCCGCCCAGATCACCCGCCCGTAATGATCGTTCTCGAAATTATTCCATCCGCCGCCGCCGGTCACATTCCAGCGGCCTTTGGTATAGTTTACGGAAAGGTTCGCTCCGTACAGGTGATTGTCGAGCCAGAGCTGCCGGATCAGGTCGGTCTGCGCTATGGTGTCTCCGCCGGCGAAGATGCTGTCCATGCCATAGTCGGCCATATTTTCGCCCACTTTGTACTCTTCGTAATAACCGCGTCCTCTCGTATAGTACAAAGCGAGATTCGCATTCACGTACTTGCCGAACTGCTGGTTCAGGAAACCCTGGTAATGATCCTGCTGGTAATTGTCCGTCTGGTTGTCATAAGGTGTGGAGCGCTGGAAGCCGTCTGTTCCCGATACGTTGAAGGTGCGGTTGGTGTCGAGCATGTATTCGGGCACGCCGTTCCACGACTGGTAGGTGGCTTCTTTTCCCGAAAAGATATTGAACTTCACAACAGTCTTTTTTCCGTAATATCCCCCGCTTACAAAGAATGATTTCAGGTCGGACCAGCCGCGGTCTACGTAACCGTCGGACGTGATCTTCGACAGTCTTCCGTTGAAGGAAAAATGTTTTCCGATCAGTCCTGTTCCTACTTCGATGGTGTTCTTGAAAGTGTTGAAAGAGCCGGCGCTGCTGGAGATCTGCGCGTACGGATCGGCGTGCAGCTCGTTGGTGTTGATGTTGATCGTGGCGCCGAACGACCCCGCGCCGTTGCTGGAGGTGCCTACGCCGCGCTGTATCTGTACGGTTGAAACCGATGAAGCAAGATCGGGCATGTTCACCCAGAAAACTCCCTGTGATTCGGGATCGTTGACCGGGATCCCGTTGATGGTTACGTTGGTGCGCGTGATGTCCGTGCCGCGGATGCGGATGCCCGTGTAACCGACGCCATTGCCCGCATCGGAGTTCACCACCACCGAAGGCGTCTGGTTGAGCAGGTATGGAAGATCCTGCCCGAGGTTCTGCTTTTGCAGCTCTTCCCTGGTCACGGTCTTTTGCGTTACGGGGGCTTTGTCGTCCACCCGCGTCGAAATGATCTCGATCTCGTCTACAAGAATGGCGGAAGGCTGTAAAGTCACGGTCACGGTGGTATCGCGTCCCACGCGAACGGTCTGTGTATACTTTTCGTAACCGAGATGTGAAACGGTGAACGTGTATTCACCTTTTTTAAGCTCGCCGGCGTCGAAGCTTCCGCGAAAATCGGAATAAGTTGCCTTGTACGTCTGCAATACGCTGATGTGCGCGTTGGAGAGCGATTCGCCGGTCACGGCGTCTTTTACGGTCCCCGTAAGCCTGAACTGGCAGTACGAAACTGCCGCTGATAGAAATACAGTAAGAAAAACAAATAACTTTTTCATTGGTGCTTTGTGTTAATTTTACACTAAGCCCCGGAGAAACGATAATACAAGAACATGACAGGCACGTAGTACTCCGCGCTGCAATTAATTCCTGTATCTGTTCGTTTGCTTCATATTCCACTGCCTACGCCGGTATTAACCGGATCAGGTTATTCCGTTCCTTAAAACGGAATCGGGTATGATCTCAGCTCGTTCATTTGAGCACCCCGAGGGAGCTAAAAGCTCGGCGCAAAGGTAAGTATTCGGATAAAGTGTGCAAGAAAAACGAAAAAAAAGATGGCGTCGTAAAAAAAAATACGGCTATCCTTTACAGTACATTGATGTTCTTTTCTCTGAACTTTCCGTACAGCAGGTATCTCGTCTCGCTTTTGATCCAGTCGGCCTGGTTGGTATTGCTGCACCAGAAGAAGATCTTCAGCTTCACTTCATTGTCCTTTACCTGGTCGAAGAGTATTACCGGCTCTTTACCGGTCACTCCGGCAGCGGAACTTATCGCTTCCCTGATCATCTGCGAAAGAGAATCCTTGCTTTCATTGGTCTGCAGTGTAAAATCCAGCTGTATCCGCCGTTGGGTATTGCTCAGTGTCCAGTTCTTGATGGGGCGGGAAAGAATGTCGCCGTTGGGAATGATCACCTCGGCGCCTTCCGCGGTAAGCAGTGTGGTGGACCGGATGCCGATATTTTTTACTTTCCCGCTGTTGTCGCCTACTTCTACAGAATCGCCGATCTGCAGCGGCCGGTCGAAGATCAGCACAACGCCCGACACGAAATTGTTGACGATGCTCTGGAGCCCCATACCTACGCCGACGCCAAGCGCCCCGATGATGATCGTGATCTTGTCTACGGGGAGCCCTGAGACCGCCACGGCCAGCAAGTAACCGATACACAGCACAACCAGCTTGATGACCATCATCCGCGACCGTTCTTTCTTATTGGCGAAATCTTCCTCGGCATCTTCGTCACCGAAGAATGCGCCGATATATTTCTGCAGCAGGTGAGCGATCCAGATGATCATGAGAAAGAGCACAATATTCCCGATGGTGAACGAAAGGCTGCCGATATTTACGGCGGAGGTAAGGAGCCGGATGATGCCTCCCGAGATCATTTCGTACAGGTATACGTTGGCCAGGAACATGGTAAGCCAGATCACCGAAACAAAGATCACCACCGGCTTGCTGAGATTGCCGAGCAGCTGCTTATAGTCAGGGGAGCTGCTGATGTTCCTTTTGCTCCGGCTTACCATCAGGCGCAGGTAAAGAGTTTCCGATACCGCCTGGAGAAGAACGGACAGCGTAATGATCTGTACGATGCCTACAATTCCGGCATTGCTCAGACCTTCGGCAATAATGATCCTCCCGAAAATATTGCTGATGATGGCAAGCACATTTACCGCAAGATAGAGAATGGCTACGCCCCGCGCGATCATGCGGATGTGCGGAAGAGCCCGGAGACGGGGCAGGATGTAAAAAGTTGAGAGTACTGCGACAAGATTGAAAGCGATAAGCGCGATCCGCTGGCCCATGCCGGGTTCTATCGAATTGATGACCGTAACGCCGCACATCATAGCCAGCAGGAACACGAGGACCGGTACAATACTGCGCCGGCCTTTTTGCCAATATAGGAAAATAACGGAGCAGCTGACTACGCACTGGTTGATAAGCAGAAAGAACCACGGAGCGTGAACATCGAAAAGAGGGAAGAGGCTCAGGCTCACAACGAGGGCCATAGCGATCCTGCTTCTCCGGGTAAAGAGAAGATACTCGTCATCCGCACCGGCTAAAGCAGTACGGTAACGCCGGTACAATCTTCTGGTCCACAGAAAAAACACGAGAAGGATGGCCAGGGGCTGCCATACGATGCTGCTGAAATTCTCGCGCAGGTAGTACCGGATGATCTTTTTATGCTCGGTAGCCACAGAGGTGTTCAGCGTGTCGGAAACATTATCCGGGGCTTCCCGCACCTGCTTTTCCCACAGGAACGGATAGTCGCCCCTGAGCGCCTGCAGGCTGTTCTGCTGCATGAGGCTGTCCGTTTTCTGCAACAGGTCCGATGTAAGCATGCCCTGCATCGATACCAGTCCTATCCAGCGGTTTATGGAGTCGAGGCTTTCCTGTATCGACGCATCGGCCTGCGACCAGCGTTGCTGAAGCTTTTTGGTACGCCTTCCTTTGGTAGTATCGGCAATGTTCTGGAGGATCATATAGCGGATGATCGTATCCTCAGGAATGCTCATCAGTGTGGCCTGCGCATCCAGAACCGCCTGCTTCTTTTCCTTGAGGGCAGCGCCCAGGGTTTGGTTCTCCGTACGGATGTCCTGCAGCATATTCTGGTAAAGCTGCAGGTTCCGGAAATCGTTATTGGTATGTCTCTTCAGCACTTTACGCAGGACCCGTAATATTTTCCTGTTCTCGGTAAGCCGCTCGCGGGCTATCAGTTCTTTCCATGTCAGGGTGCTGTTCCCTTCGGCGATATCAATGATGTTATAAGCCTTTTCGGTGCTCTGCACAAAGTCGGCGCGGTTCAGCTTCTTTTCCTGCGTTGTTTTGAAAAAAGCGTGGAGAAGCGAATCGGCATTTGTGGAATCGGTCTGTGCGGAAAGCCCTGATATGCTGGCGAGGGCAAGGAGCAGAACGGCAGTGAAGACCTTTATTTCTTTCATAAACTGATCAGTTGTTCCGGGAGAAAATGTGTTGTTAAACATACGAAATTGTGAGAGGGAAACGAAAAAACGGTAAAAGGATGCTCAGGCATCATGCTTCAGCTGCTCTACGAATCGGATCGCCTGTTGTATCCGTTCTTCGTAGCTTCCGCTTAGTACTGAAAAAGGTTTGCCGAAGGTTTGCAGCTCTTTTCTGAACCATTCGAACAGCTTATCGCGGTCATCAGGATTTTCGCGCAGCTGGTCCGGTTCCCATGGGATATCGGGCGACATAAGAAAGTAATGATCGTAATCCGCCTTCGCGATCTCGTCCGTGATCCAGGGCTCGGACTTCCGGTACCAGAACTCGCTCCATATCTTGATATTGATCAGTTCGGTATCCGTCAGCACAAGCGGCAGGCCTTCCGCCCGGGCCTGAGCGGTGATCAGCCTCTCCTGTTCCAGGTGACCGCGGGCGATCTCCGAAAGATCTTCGTACGCATATTTTCTTCCCAGGTTTCCCAGGTATTCACGCGCATACTCCGGCACCCATATACTCTTGTAATGTTCCGCCAGCGCTTTACACAAATGTGTCTTGCCTGTGCATTCGGGTCCGGTAACCGCTATACGGACGGTGCGTGCGCTTTTTTTCTCCATTGCAGATAGGCAAAGATGCAGATGACCGTGTAAATGAGAAAAAGAAGGCTGCTGAAATAATAACCTTTGATGCCGAAAAGGAAGATCGAAACGAAATCCACCACGAGGAAGAGCAGCCAGTTCTGCACGATCTTTTTCGCCTGCAGCCAGGTAGCGATGAATGCGAAGACCGTGGTAAACGCGTCCATATACGGCAGCGACGCGTCGGTAAAGTAGCTGAACGCCGTGCCGCTTGCTGCGGTAAGTACAGCTCCCGCCAGGAGGATGATCAGCAGCTTCGGAAAGGCCATGGAGGAAATACGAATATGGTTATCCGATCTGCCAGGCCGGCTGTTCCAAAGGATCCAGCCGTAGATGGCCATGCCGAAATAGTAAATGTTGATGATGGCGTCCTGGTACAGTTTCGCTTCGACGCAGATGTACACATAGATCGCTGAGCTGATGAGGCCGAAGATCCAGCAGATGATCCTTTCGCGCGCGGCCAGGAGAGTATAGAGAAGGGAAGCGACAACACCCGCGGCTTCGAGCAGCGGCATGCCGGCTATATAAGCGCTGATCTCCTCTGCGATCCCGGAAAAATTCATCCGGCATTGATTTCGTGTATGGCAGCGGCGATCACGCCGATCAGCCCAGGATCATTTTCGGCGGCGTTCCCGATCACCACAACGTCGGCGCCGGCCTTACAGCTTTCTGCAGCTTTTGCAGCGGTGCGTATTCCGCCTCCGACGATCAGCGGTACAGACAACTGCCGCGATACTGCCCCGATCATGGTCGCGGTAACGGGCTCTTCCGCCCCGCTTCCGGCATCCATATATATCAGCTTCATCCCAAGCATTTCGCCTGCCATCGCAGTACAGAGAGCGATATCGTTCTTGTCGCGGGGGATCGGCGTGGTATGGCTCATATATTGTACCGTGGTGGTCTTGCCGTTCTCTATCAGCATATAACCGGTGGAGATGATCTCCAGTCCCGACTGCCGGAGTGCCGGAGCGGCGACCACATGCCTCCCGATCAGCATTTCAGGATTACGGCCGGAGATGACCGAAAGCAGCAGGATAGCGTCCGCGTGCGCGCTTACCTGGTAAAAGCTTCCCGGGAACAGCGCCACCGGCCCGCCGAATGCCAGGCGGATCTGCTGCACATACCGGTCGAACTCCGTAGTGAGCAGAAGGCTGCCGCCGATAAAAATAAAATCGGCGCCCGAACTTTTTGCTTTTTCGGCTGTTTCTATGGCTTCGTACGGCGTGAGCTTATCGGGATCGATCAGGACGGCAAGCGATTTCCGGCCTGTAGCTTTCCGCTCGCACAAATCCCTGTATATGGCTGAAGTGTACACTGACAGACGATTATTAACGGCGCAAAGTATCAATTTTTATCCGGATTCAGGGCCGCGCGGGGAATTAAACTTTTTATTACGGCCGGTATTCCTTATTTTTGCAATCTAAATTTTCAAGCAATATGTCAACAACATCGGTGGAAAAGCAACTGAAATACAAAGTAAAAGATATTTCCCTGGCAGAATGGGGCCGTAAAGAGATCCGGCTGGCAGAGGCAGAAATGCCCGGGCTTATGGCCATCCGCGAGGAATACAAGAGCCAGCAGCCGCTGAAAGGCGCGCGCATTGCAGGATGCCTGCATATGACCATTCAGACTGCCGTGTTGATCGAAACGCTGAAAGAGCTGGGCGCGGAAGTACAATGGTCTTCCTGCAACATTTTCTCCACGCAGGACCACGCCGCCGCCGCTATTGCCGCCGCAGGCACTCCCGTATTCGCCTGGAAGGGAATGACAGAAGAAGAATACGACTGGTGCATCGAGCAGACATTATATTTCGAAGACGGCCAGCCGCTGAACATGATCCTCGACGACGGTGGCGACCTCACCAACATCGTGCTCGATAAATATCCGGAGATCGCAGCGGGCGTACGCGGGATTTCCGAAGAGACCACGACCGGTGTGCTGCGCCTCTACGACCGCATGCGCAAAGGAACGCTTCCGATGCCAGCCATCAACGTGAACGACTCCGTTACCAAATCGAAATTCGATAATAAATACGGCTGTAAAGAATCGCTGGTGGATGCGATCCGCCGTGCCACCGATGTGATGATCGCCGGTAAAGTGGCTGTAGTGGCCGGTTACGGAGATGTAGGCAAAGGTTCCGCAGCTTCGCTTCGCGGCGCAGGCGCTCGCGTTATCGTTACCGAGATCGATCCGATCTGCGCGCTGCAGGCTGCAATGGACGGATATGAAGTAAAAAAGATGCTCGACGCCATTCCGCGCGCCGACATTGTTGTTACCGCTACCGGAAACAAATCCATCGTTCGCGGCGAGCATTTCAAAAAGATGAAGGACAAGACCATCGTCTGCAACATCGGGCACTTCGACAACGAGATCGACGTGGCCTGGCTGAACATGAACCATGGCAGTACAAAAGATACCATCAAGCCGCAGGTAGATAAATATACTATCGACGGCAAGGACATCATCCTGCTGGCGGAAGGCCGCCTGGTGAACCTGGGCTGCGCCACAGGCCATCCTTCGTTCGTAATGAGCAACTCTTTCAGCAACCAGACGCTGGCGCAGATCGAGCTGTGGAAGAACGCAGATAAATACAAGAACGAAGTATATACGCTTCCGAAGCGCCTGGACGAAAAAGTGGCCCGCCTTCACCTCGCCAAGATCGGCGTGGAGCTGGAAGAACTGAGCCAGGAGCAGGCCGATTATATCGGAGTTCCGGTAGAAGGCCCGTACAAGAGCGAGCAATACCGCTATTAATTTTACTGCTCTGCGGAGCGCTAATAATACAGGGCTGCCTTACCGGCGGCCCTTTTTTTATTTCTGCTGGCGCGATTCTTGTATTTTTGAGACCATGAAAAAATTCCTGGCGATCCTGTTCCTCGGTTTTTCCGTTGAGGCATCCGCGCAACTTCAGAACCGCTTTGCAAAAGATATCTTCATTTCAGCCGGCGATACCCTTCCGTACCGCCTGTATGTTGCCCCTTCGCAGAAAACGACAAATCCACCGCTGGTGCTGTGGCTGCATGGTAAAGGCGAGCGCGGCCACGACAACGTGAAGCAGCTGGGCGGAGCATTGCTTTCCATCGCCGATTCCGTCATCAACGGAAGTTACCCGGCCATATTGCTGGTGCCGCAATGCCCGGCGGACGATTACTGGTCGGTGTACGATAAAACGAAGGAAAGAATGGAGCAATCCACCGAGCTTACGGCGACGGAGATCACACTGATCGCCCTGCTCAACGACGTGATAAAGGAACATCACGCAGATCCGTCAAGAATATATATTGTGGGAATGTCGATGGGAGGTTTCGGAGTGTGGGATCTTGTGACACGATATCCGGAAAAATTCGCTGCAGCGGTACCGATCTGCGGAGGCGGAGATCCGTCGAAGGCCGGAAAGCTGAAGCATGTACCCGTATGGGCTTTCCATGGAGCAGACGATAAGGTGATCCGCTCATCTTTCACGCAGGAGATCATGAGCGAGCTGCTGAACCTTCAGCCGCAGGGAATGTCGAAGCTGACGATATACCCCGGAGTTGGCCACAATGCCTGGGATTATGCCGTGAAAGAGCCGGGACTGCTGAAGTGGATGTTCGTGCAGAAGAAAGAAAAATAATGTACGACCCGGTGAAAATCCTTCGTTTGCGGAGATAATAAAAACAAGGGCCCGAAGCGTGTCGTCATCCGCTCCGGACCCAGGACTAGCACTACTATTTTATTCCGAGCAGCAGGGCTCCATCTCGTACAGGCTGCCGATCTCGCCGCCGTTGAGCGCTCTGTCGTATATAATGATATCGTCGAGTCTTCCGGTAAAATGCTTTCCGATGAACAGATCGCCGATGTCCTGCGTAACGGGGCCGCAAGGCGCGCCGGCATAGTTAAACGGGCTCAATACACCGTTCACGTAAATGCTCAGCGTTCCGTTGCTGTACGTCACTGCCAGGTGATGCCAGAGGCCGGTGGCGGGCTCATAAGTAAGCGTGCTGTCGAACGGGCAGTCGCTCGCATATTCGCTCCATTCGGATTCCTGGCTGTGTGTGAAGACTGGCTTACGGCAATCGTAAAGCGTAATGGACCACTGACCGAAGCCGTCGGGACAATGGAAACCGGTATCACGCGCCATCAGCACTTCGTTGCCCGCAGAAAATAAGAATATACTAATGATGAGGTAGCTGGTTGATAATCAGCAGCAATATTTACATCGGCTGATGGTGGAACGGCTCTCCCGTAAACTGTTCTCCCGTTTCGTCTTCCGGGAAGCCGACAGAATATTTATAAAGCAGGTAATTGCATATAGGCAGGAACGCCACTGTAAAGAAGAAGCCCACTCCGCAAAGGAGTATGCCCAGTATGGCGAGCAATCCGTAGAACAGCAATGTTCCGAGAACGGGAAAGAATTTTTTTCCGGCCACTGCGAAGCTGAGCGAAAATGCCTGCCCGACGCCCGCATTACCGAAAATGATGAACGGTTGTACGTAGATCAGCAGTACGGATAAGCAAATGAGCACAAGAACATTCAGAAGCTTTCCTGCCAGGCCCAGTTGCCCCAGTCCGAAACCGGCGGCGGACATCACCAGCGTAATCAGCACGGAGCTGATCATCAGGCGGAGCGTATACGGGTTGGAAAAATAAGAGAACAGCACGTTGAAGCGTACATCGCCGGTCTTTTCGGTATCGCGGCATAAGCGGAGAAACCCGGCCTGTACCGGCGCGATCACGATAGAAAGCAGCACGCCCAACACGCTTGATTTGATAAGATAGGCCATGCTCTGCTGCAATTCCTTCATATAATGAGGATCATTCTTCGCCACATCCATCACTTCTTCGAACGATGACAGCCCCAGCATGAATGGCATAGCTATCACATACATCACAATTACGGGAATAGCGATAATGAGAAGCACGATGGCGATGGGAGCCGTAACTTTTTTCCAGAGCGCGAAGCTTTCGCTCAGGATACGGTCGAACGGAACCGATATCCCGGCAGATAGCCTGGTCCGTACGCGTTGGCTGATGTTGTTTTCCATGGTCAGGTGTAATTAACCCCGAAGATAAAAAAAATCCGTTTTCCGGCCGGAGTGCCCGGATCATTACAGCGGCTTCTTCTTCCGCAGCCAAAGCTTGTCGCCGGGTCGGAGCACAGAGCCATACCACATATTGTTCTTTTTCATCAGGGCGTCTGTCTTCATTCCGTAAAACTGCGCGATAGAATAGAATGTTTCGCCCGGTTTCACGATATGGTGATCGTTGCCTGATGCGGCGGAGCTTCGCTTCGGCTCCACAAAAATGACCTGCCCTTCATACAGCTCGTCGCCGGCGCCCAGCTCATTGTACTTTTCAAGCTGCTTTACCTGTATGTCGAAATCGGTAGCGATCCCGGCCTTGGTCTGCCCGTTCGCTATTTTTACGGCGCGCAGCCCGTTCACATGCACGATGGTTCCGGTTCCCCCCGGAGTGGTGGAATGGTTGTTCTGTGGCGGGTTGTTATTATCTGTTATCACATTCGGAGTAACGTTGTTGCTGCCCAGCGCTTCCTTGTCGTACTTATGCAGCTCGTACCGCTCTATCAGGCTGATGAGCTGGTCGGCGTACGTCGGGCTTGTGGCGTACCCGGCGGATTTGAGCCCGCGGGCCCAGCCTTTGTAATCGGTGATCTCGAGCAGGAACAGGCCTTTGTACCGTTCGCGGCCGCAGAGAAAATCCGCATGATCCTTATATGAATCCAATACCGAATTGTATTTGCGGAAACATTCGTTGGGGGCATCATCATCCTTATGATAGGTATCGCCTTTCCAGTCGGTATGGCATTTGATGCCGAAGTGGTTGTTAGCCAGCTTTGCCAGATCGCTGTTGCCATTGCCCGATTCCAGTATACCCTGCGCAAGGGTAATGCTTGCAGGAACCTTTTTCATCTGCATATTTTTTATGGCTTCGTCCTTGTAGCTCTGGATGTATTGTTCTGTAGTGAATTTCTGCGCCTGCAGGGAAATAGAGAATACGAATGCGCAAACAAAAATGGAAAACGATCTCATGGAATCTTTTTTTTCAAAGAAACAAAGACACATGGGGAATATTCGTCCGCAGCCTACGCTTTTGTAAACAAAGCCCTGTGTAAATCGGGAAAGCCCGCTATGCCCTGCAGGCCGCCGGTATGCAGAACAATAACCGTGCTGCCGGGAGAAAAATATCCCTTCCGGAGCAGGTCTGTAACGCCGTACATCATCTTGCCGGTATAGACCGGATCGAGAATGATCTTATGCTGTTCATGAAAATCTATAATGAATTTCTGCAGTTCATCCGTCGCTTTTGCATATCCGCCGAAGCTATATGCTGATTCTATATTTATACGGGCAGCCGTATTGGTGAGGAACGGACTGATGTCGCCGTGGAGAAAAGATCCGTCTTTAAGCGCTGAAAAGCCGGTTACTGCCGCGTTGCCGCCCACATTTGCCACGCCGGCCAGCGTTGTGCCCGTACCGCAGGGGAGACAGAAATGATCGAAATGCATATCGATCTCTTTTACGATCTCTTCGCAGCCTTTTACGCCTTCCGTATTGTTCCCTCCCTCGGGCACCACGTAAAAGTCACCGAACTTCTGCCGGAGCGATTGAATAAAACCCGGATCGTATTTATGCCGGTATTGCTCACGGCCGGTAAAAAAAAGCTTCATGCCCTGGTCTATGGCGAAAGACAGGGTGGAGCTCAGCCTGGCAGGTTCTTCGCCGCGGATCACCCCGATGGTGCTTATTCCGTACAGCCGGCCTGCAGCGGCAGTGGCGTGGATATGATTGCTCCATGCCCCGCCGAAGGTCAGGAGCGCGCTTTTATTCTGAGATTTTGCAGCTTCCAGGTTGTGCTTCAGCTTCCGCCATTTGTTCCCCCCGATCAGCGGGTGGATCAGGTCGTCCCGTTTCATCATCACCCGCACGTCCTGCCGGGTAGCTTCCGGAATGCGTAGCTCCTGCAGGGGCGAAGGAATTTGTATGGGATTGGCTGTATGCATGGGTAAACAGTTTTTCTGCCGGGCTTACGAATTGCAAAAATTGAAATAACTTCGCATAAAAACGATGTCGGACGGTTTTTATAACAGGCCAAAGCTGGAGGAAGGAGATTTTTATTACTCCGAAGAAGGATACATTGTTTTTACCGAACAGTATCACCTCAAAAGAGGTTATTGCTGTAAAAGCGGCTGCAAGCATTGCCCGTACGGATACAATAAGAAGACCGGGAAATTTGACCGGCAGCAGGAAAAGTAAATCAGAAATTTAAAAAGTAAATATACCAATGATCGCATCGGAAAAGCTGGATATATCGAAACTGAAAACGCCAACGGGCTCAGCACTGAATTGTAAAGGATGGATACAGGAAGCAGCGCTGAGAATGCTGCACAACAACCTGGACCCGGATGTGGCGGAACGGCCGGAAGACCTGATCGTGTACGGCGGGCGCGGAAAAGCGGCGCGGAACGCGGAATCGTTTCACCTGATCGTAAAAGCGCTAAAGGATCTCGAAGAAGATGAAACGCTGCTTATCCAGTCCGGCAAGCCGGTAGGAATATTGCCAACGCATAAGGATGCGCCGCGCGTGCTGATTTCCAATTCCATGCTCGTTCCCAACTGGGCGAACTGGGAAGTTTTTTCAGAGCTGGAGCAGAAAGGGCTGATGATGTACGGGCAGATGACCGCGGGCTCGTGGATCTACATCGGCTCGCAGGGGATCGTGCAGGGAACCTACGAAACATACGCAGAGTGCGCACGCCAGCATTTCGGCGGAACGCTGAAAGGGACGCTGAACGTAACGGCCGGCCTCGGTGGAATGGGAGGAGCTCAGCCGCTGGCCATCACGATGAACGAAGGCGTATGCCTCGCCGCCGAAATGGAGGAATGGCGCATGGATAAACGAATAGAGACCCGTTACCTCGATGTGAGATATACAGATATCGACCAGGCCATCGACCGTGCGCTGGATGCAAAACAGAAGGGGCAGGCGCTTTCCATCGGCGTTTTATGCAATGCAGTGGATCTGCTTCGCCGCCTGATAGAACGCAATATCGTGCCCGATACGCTCACCGACCAGACATCCGCGCATGATCCGCTCATCGGTTATTTTCCCGAAGGGCTGAGCGTAGAGCAGGCAAAAGTGCTGCGCGAATCCAATCCCGGTGAATACATAGACCGTGCGCTGGATACGATGGCGCTGCATGTAAAGCTTATGCTGGAGCTGCAGAAAAAAGGAGCCGTAACATTCGACTACGGAAACAATCTCCGCGGACAGGCGAAAGATAAAAGAGCCGTGGAGAATGCATTTGATTTTCCGGGTTTTGTGCCCGCGTTTATCCGGCCGCTGTTCTGCGAAGGCAAGGGGCCGTTCCGCTGGGCCGCCCTTTCCGGCGATCCGCAGGATATTTATGAGACCGACAAGCTGATACTGGAACTGTTTCCCGAAGATAAAGCGCTTGCGCGCTGGATAAAGATGGCGCAGGAGCGCATTGCTTTCCAGGGATTGCCTGCGCGGATCTGCTGGCTGGGACAGGGAGACCGCGAAAAGGCGGGGCTCGCGTTCAACAGGCTGGTGAGAGAAGGAAAAGTGAAAGCGCCCATCGTGATCGGCAGAGATCACCTCGATACGGGCTCGGTGGCGTCGCCCAACCGCGAAACAGAAGCGATGATGGACGGTTCGGATGCTGTGGCCGACTGGCCGGTGCTGAATGCGCTGATCAATACCGCCGGCGGGGCAAGCTGGGTATCGCTGCATCACGGCGGCGGAGTGGGAATGGGATATTCGATCCATGCCGGTGTGGTGATCGTGGCGGATGGAACCGAAGATGCCGGAAAGCGGCTGAAGCGTGTGCTGCACAACGATCCGGCGATGGGAGTTATCCGTCATGCTGATGCAGGATATGATATTGCCAGGGATACGCTGCGAAAGCATAAGTTGGATATCCGCGAGCGGCTGAAATAAAGAAGTCCTGATAATTTTTTGCGTAAGTGGCTGATATTCATTAAATACCTTTGAGTGCGGCCATTTTTGCGTTATGATTTCAGGGAGATATTCCTGATAAAGGGGAATTCTGTTCTGGGTTAACGAATGAATGTTGTATAACTTGTTGATAATCAAACCCAAAAGTATGAAAAACAGGTTACGCTTTTCTGTTCGCAGCCCTTTTGTTCACTGGCCTCAGGGCATTTTCGCAGAACATAAACAACCCGGATGCCGCCTGGATATTTTCTGTCAACGATCCCGCCACCGGCATGGATATACGCGCTGGTACCGCTGGGAATATAAAGGAGATACCATAATAAACGGCGAAGACCTGCAGGAAGGTGCAAAATACGTACAAGGGCAGGTTTCTTTCGTGGCAGCCGGTTGAAACGCATATTCAATCCGAGTTTTTTAAGGAGTCCGGGGATACGGTCTGGTATATGCTGGACAGCAACTGGAAGCTGGTCGCCAATTTTACCTATCAGTTGGGCGATACTGTGCCCACGCCTCTTACGGGATCCAATGCCGATTTCTCATGGTGCGGGGATTCTATGGCTTATTTCGCGGCGCGCTGGTCACCGATACGGGAACCGATGTTATTGACGGCGTTCCGCTGTACTGGTATGAGCTTACATACCCGCTCGGCAACGGCGATACGATAACGGAGAGATACCGGGAGCGGACAATAGCTGATTACTGGCACAATCCATTCTGGTACAGCTGCTTCGCGATCGATATAATTGTTCCCCTGCAGGTCTGTTATTCAGATCATGAGATATCCACCGGTCACCGGTGCATGGATCAGGGCTGGTTTGAAACGATGAGCGTTGGAGAGATAGAATTTGTGTCACTCAGTCTTTATCCCAATCCCGCAGACCAGTTTATATATGTATCGCTGCCGGAAACAGAGAGCCTGAAAAGCTATTCTGTGCTGGATGTGCATGGAAGAGAGCTGCAATCGGGAACGTTCACGGCAGGTTACCAGGAAGCGATGGATATTTCGGCTCTGCCGGCGGGGCTGTATATCATTAAGGTAATAACGGCTACCGGGGCTTCGGCTGTAGCCCGCTTCGTAAAACAGTAACGCATCCTTATCATTATTCGTAAGGCAGGGAGCGGTCCTCTGCCTTTTTTATTTATCCTTATCTTCGTTTATACAACAGAAATATGATGAAAGAGAAACATATAGTGGTGACGGGCGCGGCCGGCGGCATTGGCCGGGAACTGGTGATGGAGCTGGCAAAAGGAAATGGGCACAGGGTTATAGCCGTATCGCGGAACGAAACGGTGCTGGAGGAGATCCGCAGAGAACTGGAGGCGGATGGGATACATATATATATAGTAACAGCAGATCTGGTGCGCGGCTATGCTTCCGCCCTTGCGCAGATCAGGAAACTGGCTGAGAAAGTGGATATACTGGTGAATAATGCGGGAATACTGATCAATAAGCCGCTGGAAGAAGTGACGGATGAAGATATAGAAGATACGGTGCAGGCGAATTATATGGTGCCGGTGAAGCTTTGCAGGGATCTGCAGCCGCTGATGGGGCAGGGCACGCATATTATCAATATAGGAAGCATGGGCGGATACCAGGGAAGCACTAAATTTCCCGGTTTGAGCGTTTATTCTTCATCAAAGGGCGCACTGGCGGTCTTTTCGGAATGTATGGCAGAAGAATGGAAAGAGAGGGGAGTAGCGGTCAACTGCCTGGCGCTGGGTTCCGTGCAGACGGAAATGTTGTCGAATGCATTTCCGGGTTATAAGGCTCCGACGGATGCGAAAGGGATGGCGGAATGGATTGGTTACTTCGCGTTAGAGGGCAATAAATGGTTTAACGGGAAGGTATTACCGGTTTCTATTCAGACGCCCTGAAAAATATATTATTGATTATCAGGATATTATTATAATTATTCGCTTTTTTGCGATAGAGCATTTGGTAGCTATGGTGAAACGCCATACATTTGCATCCCCTTTACAGGGAACGTTCTTAAAAATGAGTACAGAAAAAAGCAGAAATAGTTGGAAGTTCAAATAATCTGCTTAGTTTTGCACTCCCTTTTAAAAACTTGTTCTTAAGAGAGTTAGTAAAGAATGCGACCAGATGGATTGAAAAATAAATTTGGTAGTTTGGAAATAAGTTTCCATCTTTGCACTCCCTTTTGAAAGAGGGCTGTTCTTGAAAATGACGAAAAGTAGGAATTCCGAAGAAAATGAAAATTAAATTTGGAAGTTTGAAAATAGTCACTAACTTTGCACTCCCGTTTGAAAAGACGGGGTGAAAGAAAGAGAGAATAGATTTGGTTCTTTGAAAATAATGAAGAGAGAGTAAGTAGCGTAAGTCAAAGAGTTTTAGCGTAACTCAACGATTGAAACCAAAATTTGAATCTGAGAGATCATAACTTTATACAATGGAGAGTTTGATCCTGGCTCAGGATGAACGCTAGCGGCAGGCTTAATACATGCAAGTCGAGGGGCAGCACAGGTAGCAATACTGGGTGGCGACCGGCGGACGGGTGCGTAACACGTATGCAACCTGCCCTGTACTGGGAAATAGCCCGGAGAAATCCGGATTAATGTCCCATAATATCAGAAGAGACATCTCTTTTGATTGAAAGTTCCGACGGTACAGGATGGGCATGCGTCCGATTAGCTTGTTGGTGAGGTAATGGCTCACCAAGGCGACGATCGGTAGGGGGCCTGAGAGGGTGATCCCCCACACTGGTACTGAGACACGGACCAGACTCCTACGGGAGGCAGCAGTAAGGAATATTGGTCAATGGAGGCAACTCTGAACCAGCCATGCCGCGTGAAGGATGAAGGCGTTATGCGTTGTAAACTTCTTTTCTACGGGAATAAACCTTGGGACGTGTCCTGAGCTGAAGGTACCGTAGGAATAAGCATCGGCTAACTCCGTGCCAGCAGCCGCGGTAATACGGAGGATGCAAGCGTTATCCGGATTCATTGGGTTTAAAGGGTGCGTAGGCGGGATGATAAGTCAGGGGTGAAAGCCAGCAGCTCAACTGTTGAACTGCCTTTGATACTGTCGTTCTTGAATATGGTTGAAGTGGGCGGAATGTGACATGTAGCGGTGAAATGCGTAGATATGTCACAGAACACCGATTGCGAAGGCAGCTCACTAAGCCATCATTGACGCTGATGCACGAAAGCGTGGGGAGCAAACAGGATTAGATACCCTGGTAGTCCACGCCGTAAACGATGATAACTCGACGTTGGCAATATACTGTTCAGCGTCTAAGCGAAAGCGTTAAGTTATCCACCTGGGAAGTACGATCGCAAGGTTGAAACTCAAAGGAATTGACGGGGGCCCGCACAAGCGGTGGAGCATGTGGTTTAATTCGATGATACGCGAGGAACCTTACCAGGGCTTAAATGGGGATTGACAGGCCGGGAAACTGGCCCTCCTTCGGGCAATCTTCAAGGTGCTGCATGGTTGTCGTCAGCTCGTGCCGTGAGGTGTTGGGTTAAGTCCCGCAACGAGCGCAACCCCTACTGTTAGTTGCCAGCGAGTAATGTCGGGGACTCTAGCAGAACTGCCTGCGCAAGCAGTGAGGAAGGTGGGGATGACGTCAAATCATCACGGCCCTTACGTCCTGGGCTACACACGTGCTACAATGGTCGATACAGAGGGCAGCCACCTGGCGACAGGGAGCAAATCCTTAAAATCGATCTCAGTTCGGATTGGAGTCTGCAACTCGACTCTATGAAGCTGGAATCGCTAGTAATCGCGCATCAGCCATGGCGCGGTGAATACGTTCCCGGGCCTTGTACACACCGCCCGTCAAGCCATGGGAGTTGGGAGCGCCTGAAGTACGTAACCGCAAGGAGCGTCCTAGGGCGAAACCGATGACTGGGGCTAAGTCGTAACAAGGTAGCCGTACCGGAAGGTGTGGCTGGAACACCTCCTTTCTAGAGAAACAAGCGCTTACTCATTGCGCGCTGCTTACTCAACTTCTCTTCATTAATAATATTTCCCAATGCTGCGGAATTGACAATAGTCCCGTAGCTCAGGTGGTTAGAGCGCTACACTGATAATGTAGAGGTCCGCAGTTCAAGTCTGCGCGGGACTACCAAAGGGATAGTCACTTGTTCCTTTGCATTATGGTGGGGCTGAGTGTATCCCAATAAAACATTGGGGGATTAGCTCAGCTGGCTAGAGCGCCTGCCTTGCACGCAGGAGGTCATCGGTTCGACTCCGATATCCTCCACTTTATCCGCCGAAGCCTTGGCGAAGGTGGAAAAGTTAAGTAGAAAAAGTTCTTTTTAAACCTGTTGGATTAGCTTAGTGGTAAAGCGGATCCTGGTTCTGCCAGGATAGGTCATCGGTTCGATTCCGATATTCAAAACGATTCCGGTTTATCCGGGAAAGGTTCTTTGACATGTTGATAGGAGATGCAGTTATTTTTAAAGTAAAAATTAATTGATTATCGTTTTAAGAAAGTTAATAAGGGCACATGGTGGATGCCTTGGCTTCCAGAGGCGATGAAGGACGTGATAAGCTGCGATAAGCTCCGGGGAGGTGCAAACAACCTTTGATCCGGGGATTTCCGAATGGGGCAACCCAGCATACTGAAGGTATGTTATCCTGTTTACAGGATGCTAACCCAGGGAACTGAAACATCTAAGTACCTGGTGGAAAAGAAAACAATAGTGATTTCCCTAGTAGCGGCGAGCGAAGCGGAAAGAGCCTAAACCCGGACAGTTTCGGCTGTACGGGGGTTGTAGGACTGCGTTTAGAAGGTAGAATGAAGTGGAATACTCCTGGAAAGTTGGGCCACAGAGGGTGATAGTCCCGTACACGTATATTCGAACTTTGAGCAGTATCCTGAGTAGGGCGGGACACGTGAGATCTTGTCTGAATCTGCCAGAACCATCTGGTAAGGCTAAATACTCCTGGAAGACCGATAGTGAACCAGTACTGTGAAGGAAAGGTGAAAAGTACCCCGAACAGGGGAGTGAAATAGTACCTGAAACCATGTGCCTACAAGCGGTCGGAGCCTTCGGGTGACGGCGTGCCTTTTGCATAATGAGCCTACGAGTTGCTCCTCTCTGGCAAGGTTAAGGACTTTAGGTCCGGAGCCGAAGCGAAAGCGAGTCTGAATAGGGC